>Ga0310695_10001339_pt1 | contig 58939 bp, 44 predicted proteins | sample RumenRJG_04DNA_FD_203882 | JGI IMG/M metagenome (GOLD analysis project Ga0310695, IMG submission 203882) | Bovine rumen microbial communities from Lethbridge, Alberta, Canada - RJG_04 (v2) (version 2) | ecosystem: Host-associated > Mammals > Digestive system > Stomach > Rumen | place: Canada...
AAGTGCGAAGCCAGCCGCAAGATGAGGACTCCATGAGGGTCGTCGTAGACTACGACGTTGATAGGGTGCAGGTGTAAAGACGGTGACGTCAAAGCCGAGCACTACTAATTGCCCGAGCTCTTTCGCTTAAATGCGAATATTATCAGATGTAATGACGTCTAAGGAGACGAGGAATTACAGACAGTTCTTGTGTGTGCCAATGTCAAACCCCATATTTAGGTGGTTATTGCAGCGGGGTCCCACCTCTTCCCATTCCGAACAGAGAAGTTAAGCCCGCCTGCGCCGATGGTACTGCAATGCAATGCGGGAGAGTAGGAAGCCGCCACTTTTCTTAAATCGAGAGCCCTGAGTTAGCAATAACCCAGGGCTCTTTTGTTACTAATCGAACATATTTAGAATTAACTCGGATAAAGTTATGGGTACACTAGATATTATAGCAGTTGTTATTCTGGTGATCCTAGGTGGGGTCATCTATTACAACAAGAAAAAGGGATAAATCCGATCTCCTATAGGCGTACTATTTTGATATAGAGATGCCTTTACGATAGCCCATGCCAGTAACGTGGCAGATAAGGCGACCGTCCTGATTGGTTACATTAACCTCTACTGCGGGAATCTTATGATGGTCGGCTACGCTGATGGCTTCTGCCCTTAGCGTATCGCCCAAACGTGCACTTGATACGAACATCATACTATTCGAAATGCCGAAAGTGAGTTCTCCCTTGTTGTTCATCAGCGCAGCAATCGCCAAGTCGGCCAATGTAAACAGTGCACCTCCTTGACAAACATTACCACCATTAAGGTGCTGCTCCGTTACAGTCATCACTGCCACAGCGTGCTGATCATCCACTTCAGTTAATTGGCAGCCTGCATTTGCTGCAAACCGATCTGTTTTATTGAGTAGCGTTTTAATATCCATTTTTATTTTACTTTGTTTTCTGGCGCTTTAATTCGAGTGTCTTAGGCATCTTTTGCCATTTCCCGCCTTGTGCCATTTTTAGGGTACTGCCTTCTTCTTGGCGCAAGATAAAGACAGAGTCGTTCTTCTGTGTAAGAGATGCTTTAAGATCTTCGCTGCCAAAGTCGTTAATCATGGTAAGAATGGCTTTGTTTCCTTGAATCTCTGCAGATGTAATAACCCAGCAAAAAGAATTCGTTCTCTTGCCAAAATAGCCGGGTAATGACCCATAAAGCTCTTGGCCAGGTACATTGATACTTTCATCGCATAAATCGATTTTGAGGAATACATCATATTCTTTATTAAAAAGGTACGCGCGAAAGATGTCACAATCACTTTGGGCCAAGAGTGGGAGATGTGACAACAGAAAAACCGTAGATATTATTAATATTCTCTTCATTTTCAATACAATTTCTTATTTGCTGACAAAGATACTAATCTATATCATTATTTGGATGATTTAACTTAAAATTTTAGCGATTATTTTGTGGAATTTAAAAATAATTAAGTATCTTTGCGGCCTATTAATATTGAAACGATGGCAAAAAAGCAGTTAATACCAGACTTCATCTTTGAGTCAAGTTGGGAAGTCTGCAATAAAGTAGGGGGAATCTATACAGTCCTTTCGACACGTGCCAAGACCCTACAAGAGGCACTTCAGGATAAGATTATTTTTATCGGTCCTGACTTTTGGAAAGAGCATGAAAGCCCTTATTTCAAGGAGGATAGCACTCTCTTTGCCGATTGGCAGCGGGAGGCTAAAGAACAAGGGTTGAAAATAAGAGTAGGTCGCTGGACTGTTCCAGGTGAACCTCTCGCAATTCTGGTGGATTTTAATCCGTACTTTGAAAAGAAGAACGACATATACGCTTGGCTGTGGGAACACTACAGCGTAGATTCTTTGCATGCTTATGGCGATTACGACGAGGCTTCGATGTTCTCGTATGCAGCCGCTCTCGTTGTAGAGAGCTTCTATTTATGGAAGGTGGTGAGCAAAGAGTGGAATGAAAATACCAAAGTGGTCTATCATGCGAATGAGTGGATGTGCGGTCTGGGCGCCTTGTATATCAATAACAAACTGCCTCAGATTGGTACCATCTTTACTACTCACGCTACGAGCATCGGTCGTTCGATAGCAGGTAATATGAAACCGCTGTATGACTATCTCTTTGCCTACAATGGCGATCAGATGGCTGGCGAGCTGAATATGCAGTCGAAGCACTCGATAGAAAAACAGACTGCTCATCATGTGGACTGCTTTACCACGGTGAGCGAAATTACAGCTAAGGAGTGTGTAGAGCTACTCGACAAACCTGTAGATGTAGTACTGCCTAATGGCTTTGATAATAGCTTCGTGCCTAGTGCCCAGAAGTTTACGAGCAAGCGCAAGGAAGCTCGAAAGAAAATGCTTGATATCGCTAATGCACTACTTGGAGAAGAACTTGACGATGACACGTTATTAATCTCGACATCAGGACGTTATGAATTTAGAAACAAAGGTATCGATGTGTTTGTAGAGGCTATGAACCGTCTGCTTCGTGACCGTGATCTGAAGAAGAAGATCGTAGCTTTCATCGAAGTTCCTGGTTGGGTAGGGGAGCCTCGTAAGGACCTGCAGGAGAGACTGAACTCTGGCAAAAAGTACAATACGCCATTGGATGTGCCTCAGGTTACTCACTGGCTTCACAATATGAGTCACGATAACGTACTGAGTATGCTGAAGTACTACGATATGCATAATCGCAGGGACGAAATGGTGAAGGTAATTTTCCTGCCTTGTTACCTCGACGGCAAAGATGGTATTGTCAATATGAGCTATTACGACATCGTGCTAGGTAACGACCTTTGCATCTATCCATCCTATTATGAGCCTTGGGGATATACGCCGCTGGAGGCTGTGGCTTTCAAAGTTCCTTGTATAACAACAGACCTTGCCGGATTTGGTCTTTGGGCCAATTCTGTATTTGGTCATGAAGGTGAACTTACCGATGGCGTGAAGGTCATTCATCGTACCGATTACAACTACTCTGAGGTGGCTGATAATATCAAGGACACGGTTGCAACCTTCTCGTCGATGACAAAGAAGGAAATCGATACCTGTCGTAAGAATGCCGATGCCCTCTCGAAGAAAGCGCTTTGGAGCGAGTTTATCAAATACTATTATGAGGCTTACGACATTGCACTTAATAAGGCCGAGGCTCGTAAAAAACAGAAATAATCATAAAAACAGATAATCATAACAAATTTGAAATAATTATGAAAATTAAAGCAGATTACACAAATTCACCCTCTTGGAGAATTCTGACCGTAAAGGCTACGCTCCCAGAGGAACTGAAGTGCTTGGATGAGATTGCCCACAATATGTGGTGGGTTTGGAACTTTGAGGCTCGTGACCTGTTCCGTGATCTTGATCCTCAGCTTTATCACGAAGTAAAGCACAATCCTGTGATGCTCCTTGAGCGTCTGACTTTTGAACGTAAGCAGGCAATCATGAAGGATAAGGCTTTGATGAAGCGTGTGAAGGATGTCTATGCCATGTTCCGTAAGTATATGGACGTGAAGCCCGACAGCAAGCGACCTTCTGTAGCTTACTTCTGCATGGAGTATGGTATTCACTCTGCTCTGAAGATCTATTCAGGTGGTCTGGGTATGCTCGCTGGTGACTATGTGAAGGAAGCTTCAGACTCTAACGTCGATATGTGTGCCGTTGGTTTCCTGTATCGTTTCGGCTACTTTACACAGAGTCTTTCTATGGACGGACAGCAGATTGCCAACTACGATATGCAGAACTTCGGTTCTCTGCCTATTGAGCGTCAGCTCGATAAGGATGGCAATCCTCTGGTCATCGATGTGCCTTACACCAACTATCAGGTTCATGCCTACGTATGGCGTGTAAATGTAGGTCGTGTAAAGCTGTATCTGCTCGATACTGATAACGAGATGAATTCCGACTTCGACAAGCCAATCACGCACGCACTCTATGGTGGTGACTGGGAGAACCGTCTGAAGCAGGAGATTCTGCTGGGTATCGGTGGTATGCTGCTGTTGAAGAAACTCGGCATCAAGAAGGATATCTATCACTGTAACGAGGGTCATGCTGCGCTCTGTAATCTGCAGCGTCTGTGCGATTATATCGAGGAAGACGGTCTGAATTTCAATCAGGCTATGGAACTGGTGCGTGCCAGCGGTCTCTATACCGTACATACGCCTGTTCCTGCTGGTCACGACTACTTCGAGGAGGGTCTCTTTGGCAAGTATATGGGTGCTTATCCCGCTAAGTTGGGTATCACTTGGGACGAGTTCATCGGCATGGGTCGTACCAATCCTGACGACAAGGGCGAGAAGTTCTGTATGTCGACCTTTGCTTGCAACACCTGTCAGGAGGTAAATGGTGTATCAATGCTTCACGGTTGGGTATCTCAGAAGATGTTTGCTCCTATTTGGAAGGGCTACTATCCAGAGGAGAACCACGTGGGTTATGTGACCAATGGTGTTCACTTCCCCACATGGACAGCTGCTGAAATGCTTGCTCTCTACAACAAGTATTTTGATGCCAAGTACCTGGGCGATCAGTCAAATGAGGAGTGGTGGAAAGCTATCTATAACTGTCCCGATGAAGAACTTTGGGAGGTTCGTAAGAAACTGAAAGCTAAGCTTTTCGATTATATCTCTATTCAGTTCCAGGAGACTTGGCTGAAGAACCAGGGTGATCCTCAGCGTGTGGTGAAACTGGTTGAGCGTTTGAATCCTAACTCACTGGTAATTGGTTTCTGCCGTCGCTTCGCTACCTATAAGCGTGCTCACCTGCTGTTCACCGATCTGGAGCGTCTTGATAAGATTGTAAACAATCCCGAGCGTCCTGTCATGTTCCTCTTCGCCGGAAAGGCTCACCCCGCTGATGGTGCCGGACAGGGCTTGATTAAGCGTATCTTCGAGATTTCGCAGATGCCTCAGTTCCAGGGTAGAATTATCTTCTTGGAGGACTACGACTTCCTGCTGGCTCGTCGCTTGGTATCAGGTGTTGATATCTGGATGAATACGCCAACACGTCCGCTTGAGGCATCAGGTACCTCTGGTGAGAAGGCTGAGATGAACGGTGTTGTCAACCTGTCAGTAAAGGATGGTTGGTGGCTGGAAGGCTATCGTGAGGGTGCCGGATGGGCGCTCACCGAGAAGCGTACCTACCAGAACCAGGGCTATCAGGATCAGCTCGATGCAGCTACCATCTATGGTCTGCTTGAGAACGAGATTGTACCTCTCTATTACGATAAGGATAAGAAGGGTCTTTCTAAGGGTTGGGTCAAGGTCGTTAAGAACTCTATCGCCCAGATTGCTCCTCACTACACCATGAAGCGTCAGCTCGACGACTACTATTCTAAGTTCTATGAGAAAGAGGCCAAGCGCTTCAAGGAGCTGTCGAAGGACAACAACAAGTTGGCCAAGGAGATTGCCCTTTGGAAGGAGACGGTGGCTGAGCGTTGGGATGCTATCAGCGTAGTTAGCGCAGAATCTACAGCGCCTGCATCTGGTCTGCATCTTACAGGTAAGGACTATACACTCCGCTTTGTCATCAACGAGCAGGGTCTTGATGATGCCGTAGCTTTGGAGAAGGTAAATGTATGGACAGATGAAAATGGCGAGGACCGCGTCTTCTCTGTTGAGCCTCTGAAGATGGTTAAGAAGGAGGGTAATAACTTTACCTTCGAGGTGAAGCATTCGCCTAAGCAGGCTGGTCAGTATAAGAGTGCCGTTCGTATGTATCCAAAGAACAAGCATCTGCCTCATCGTATGGACTTTAGCTACGTGAAGTGGTTGGAGTTGCCATATGCTAACGACTAATAGTCAGAGAGGTTATCAATAAGCGAAGCGCCCGGGTTCATTCGAACTCGGGCGCTTTATAATTCTCATTGATATACCGTCCTAACGGGTTGTCGGCATTCTCTTTAGCTACGTTGGTGATACATTCCGACATTTTCCGATGCAAACTGTCGATGGCGCTTAATTTCTGAAGGTGCGCTTCTTGTCCTGTGGTTGTAGAATCTTCAGCAAGGGCAATCAGTTGCTTGCCTAATCGTCTGATGTCATCGTTTAGTGCTTGCCAACGGTTATTTAGGATGGTGCCAGATACTCTCGACTGATGCTCTACGGGCGATAATTCCAGCGTGATGGTTTCTGGCTCCAACAAAAAGGTGACGCCACTTGTCTTGGCATTACTTGTATAAGCCATGCAGAAAGTAGGTGCTGCTGTTGTGCCACTCATCGCGAACTTTCCTTCACTGACGATGGCACGCGAAATGACATGGCTAGGGTTCGCTACTTCAGCCAACCATACGGTATCACCATCCTTTAGCGTTTTGGCATAACCGTCAATCCTATAAATATCAGACTGGCAGGAGCAGACGATCATCCCTGCTACTGCCAGTCCTATTAACTTCCCACTATTCATTAAATAATGTATAAGTCGCTAATGCTCTTGTTGTCAATCACTCTGCGGATAGCCTCTGCAAACATATCAGCTACAGACAACTGCTTAACCTTGGCGCAACGCTGTGTATAAGGAATGGAATCGGTAAAGATGATCTCCTCCAGCGCCGATGCCTGAACACGATCGCTGGCAGGACCACTCATCACACAGTGAGAGGCACAAGCTCTTACGGTCTTGGCACCATGCTCTTTCATGATGTCGGCAGCCTTGGTGATGGTACCTGCTGTATCTACCATATCGTCGACAATCACCACGTTTTTGCCTTCTACCTCACCGATAATCTGCATTGATGCTACGACATTGGCACGTGCACGTGTCTTGTTGCAGAGTACCAGCGGACATCCCAGATACTTTGCATAGGTATTGGCGCGCTTCGAACCACCAACGTCGGGCGAAGCAATAACCAGATCTTCGAGATTCAGAGTCTGGAGATAAGGAATAATCACATTCGAGGCGTAAAGATGATCTACAGGCACATCAAAGAAACCCTGAATCTGGTCTGCGTGCAGGTCCATTGTAATCACACGATTCACACCAGCTACACTCAGCAAGTCGGCTACAAGTTTTGCACCAATACTTACACGAGGTTTGTCCTTACGATCCTGACGGGCCCATCCGAAGTAGGGTATAACGGCATTGATGGTACGAGCTGAGGCGCGCTTAGCGGCATCAATCATCAGCAACAGCTCCATCAGATTGTCAGAATTGGGGAAGGTGCTTTGTACCAAGAAGATGTCTCTTCCTCGAATACTTTGCTCATACGATACGGCAAACTCACCATCCGAGAACTTCGTGATTTGCAGTTGTCCTAATGGGCATCCCAGACTTTGGCAGATTTTCTCAGCCAGATATTTGGTGGCTGTACCTGAAAATACCATGTAAGAGTTATTCTCCATTTTTACTTATTTATTTAGCATTATTTTAATTATTCTGTAGCTTTACGCAGTTTCTCAAAGTGTACCAGCAGATCTTTGTAGTCAAGCTCATTATGGATGTTAAAACGATTCCATAAATCGCCACAAATAACGATACCGCCGAAGCCTAAGTCCTTGATACTCCTAATGTTATCAAGATTAATGCCTCCCAGCGCATACACCTTCTTGTCAATCAATCCACTTTTCGATGCAGCTTTCAACTCGTCGTAGGTGAACGATTGCTTTTCATCTGGATTCGACTGACTGTCGTAGATAGAGTGCAGAAACACATAGTTAGAGTGTTTCTTAGCTTCCTTTAATTCGCTGATAGCATGACAGGTTCTTGTGACGTTGCCCTTATAGCCCGTCGGAGGTTCCGTAAAGGCATCATCTATATGGATACCCTTCAGTCTGTATTCCTCTTTCAGGTAAAAGTGACCATGCACAGTAATCTTGGAATAATGATTTTCACCTAACAGTGTAAGTAATCGCTCAGAGAACATCGGAGATGCTCCCGGCTTGTAAAGATGCAGATTATCCAAACCCTCTTCGAAAAGGTTTACCAAAATTTTGTCTTCTTCTACGAAGAAGGATGGTTTGGTCATTACTATCAGTTTCATGTTCTGGCTTCTGTTCTCTCTTTCTGATGTGCAAACTTACACATTTTTTTCGATAATCATAGCTCTTTGGCTAAAAAAATGAGTTTAGAGGGCAATCTTTCAGAAAAATATCGTAATTTTGCACCCTGAAAGGAGAAAAATGAGCTGAAAAGTGAAAAGTAAATAGTAAAAGGTATAATAAATAAAAAGGTAAAAAGAAGATGAAAGCATTTGTTTTTCCCGGACAGGGAGCACAGTTTGTTGGAATGGGTAAGGATCTTTACGAAAACAACCCATTGGCAAAAGAACTTTTTGAGAAGGCTAATGATATTTTAGGTTATCGTATCACGGATATTATGTTCGATGGTACTGATGATGAGCTGAAGCAGACCAAGGTTACACAGCCTGCCGTATTCCTTCACAGCGTTATTTCAGCCCTATGCATGGGCGATGCTTTTGCGCCTGAGATGGTAGCTGGTCACTCTCTTGGTGAGTTCTCTGCACTTACAGCTGCTGGTGCTTTGAGTTTCGAGGATGGCTTGAAGTTGGTTTATGCCCGTGCGATGGCAATGCAGAAGGCATGTGAGGCTCAGCCTTCTACCATGGCAGCTATTATTGCACTGCCCTTCGATAAGATTGAGGAAATTTGTGCCGAGGTTAGCAAGATGGGCAAGGGTGTTGTTGTTCCTGCCAACTACAACTGTCCTGGTCAGCTCGTTATTTCTGGTAATATTGAGGCTATCGAGGAGGCTTGTAAGCAGCTCTCAGAGGCTGGTGCCAAGCGTGCCCTCGTGCTGAAGGTGGGTGGCGCTTTCCACTCTCCACTGATGCAGCCTGCAAAGGACGAGCTTCAGGCTGCTATCGAGCAGACTGAGATTAAGGCACCAAAGTGTGCTGTCTATCAGAATGTAGATGGTAAGCCTCACACTGATCCTGCTGAGATTAAGGCTAATCTGATTGCTCAGCTTACCAGCTCAGTTCGTTGGGCTCAGAGTGTTGAGAATATGATTGCCGACGGTGCTGACGACTTCACAGAGTGTGGTCCTGGTAAGGCACTTCAGGGAATGATTGTAAAGATCAATAAAGGAGTCAGTGCCCATGGCATCGAGTAAGATTATACTTTATCAGATTTTAACGCGCCTTTACGGCAATCGCAATACCACCCATAAAGAGAGTGGAACGATAGCCGAGAACGGTTGCGGAAAAATGAACGACTTCACGCCCACTGCCCTGAAGAAAATCAGGGAAATGGGCGTGAGCCATATTTGGTACACAGGTGTTATTCGTCATGCTACCCAGACAGATTATTCTGCCTATGGTATCCCTAAGAATCACCCTGCTGTTGTAAAGGGTAAGGCAGGCTCGCCTTATGCGATTACCGATTATTATGATATCGACCCTGATTTGGCTACCGATGTCAACCTTCGTATGCAGGAGTTTGAACAGCTTGTAGCGCGCACTCACGAGGCAGGCATGAAGGTGATTATCGATTTTGTGCCTAATCATGTCGCTCGTCAGTATCACTCTATCTGTAAGCCTGAAGGTGTGAAGGATTTGGGAGAGGAAGATCGTCCAGAACTTGGTTTCGACGCTCAGAATAATTTCTATTATTGTCCTGGTCAGCGCTTTACACCGTATTTCGACCTTTATCATGGCGAGACGGAACCCTATATCGAGGAGCCCGCAAAAGCTACTGGTAACGATTGTTTCCACAATGCCCCAGGCATAAACGACTGGTACGAGACGGTGAAGCTGAACTATGGTCTCGATTATTATGCAGGTAGGGTAGGCCATTTCAATCCCATTCCAAATACCTGGAGCAAGATGACGGATATCCTGCTCTTCTGGGCAAAGAAGGGGATAGATGGTTTCCGTTGCGACATGGCCGAGATGGTGCCAGCAGAATTCTGGCGCTGGGCTACTGATAAGGTGAAGTATATCTATCCTGATATGATTTTCATCGGCGAGGTTTACAATCCCTCAGAGTATCGCAATTATCTGGCTGCTGGTTTCGATTATCTCTACGATAAGGTAGGTATGTACGATACCATTCGTGAGGTGATTCGTGGCAATCAGTCTACCCACGCTATTACAGGTGCATGGCAGCAAACCGACGATATTCGTGACCACATGCTCTATTTCCTCGAGAATCACGACGAGCAGCGTATAGCCAGCAGCTTCTTTGCTGGTAATGCCCTGAAGGGCGTGCCTGGTTTAGTGGTATCGGCCCTGCTTCAGCAGAACCCGCTGATGATTTATGCAGGTCAGGAGTATGGCGAACTGGGAATGGATAAGGAAGGCTTCAGCGGTAATGACGGTCGTACTACGATTTTCGACTATTGGAGTATCGATACCTTGGTGCGTGCCTCTGTTAATAAGCTCAACGATGGTGAAAAGGTGCTGAAACGTCTATATAATAAGGTGATGAAGATCGCTGCCACAGAAAAAGCGGTGTCAGAGGGGGCTTCTTTCGATCTTATGTATGTAAACGATGCCTACCACCGTCAGTATGCTTTCCTTCGTAAGGCTGCTAATGAAGCGTTGCTTGTAGTGGCTAATTTCGAAGATGCGCCTGTTACGATGCCAGTTAAGATTCCAACTCACGCTTTCGATTTCCTTCATATGAAGGAGAAGAATGCAGTAGCGCTCGAGATGCTTTCTGGTCACAAACAGAAAATTCAGTTAAAACGCGATGGTGAGATAGTGGTAGAACTCCCGCCTTATGGTGCTGTCGTATATAAATTTAAAGCATAATACCAATGGCCGACGATTTTATACTGAATGATCACAATAAAGACGAGTTCCCGCCATCTCATACGGCAGAACACTTGCTCAACCAGACGATGATTCGTCTCTTTGGCTGTGGGCGTTCTTATAATGCACATGTAGAACGTAAGAAGAGCAAGATGAGTTTCCATCTCGATCAGAAGCCCACGCGTCAGGAAGAAAAAGAGATTGAGCGCATGATGAATGAACTTATCGAGCAAGACTTACCCGTTACGTTCGAGTTTGTGACGCGCGATGAATTACCAGAGAGTGTTACCCTCGATCGTTTGCCTGATGACGCTTCTGAAACGATTCGCCTGGTACGTATTGGCGATTACGATGTGTGTCCTTGTATCGGGAAACATGTTCGCTCTACGGCTCAGATAGGTCGTTTCGAAATGTTGGGCACCAATTGGGATGAACACGAACATTCCTTTAGGGTCAGGTTTAAGATCGTCTGAAAATAAAATAGGCTCGCCTTTAAGAAGCGAGCCTATTTTTATTCCTTTGCCTTTAGTTTCATAAACACCGGGTAGTGGTCAGAGTAGCTGTACTCCTTCTTGTAGTAGGTGACGCCTTCCAGTGCCTCGTCGTGGAAGATGTAGTCGATACGCACCTTTTTCGCACCTCTGAAGGTATACATAAATCCTGCGCCACACTCTTTAAATCCGTCTATCTTATCACCCAGCATCGTGTTATACACGTATGAGTAAGGGACGTCGTTAAAGTCACCACAGACGATAACAGGTACCTCAGACTCTCGCATGTCCATCGCCAGCATGTTGGCCTGTCCTGCGCGTGCGATCATACCTACTGTATAGTTGCCGTATATGGCATTCAGCAGACGGTTATTGTCTACCGTAAAGCCTTGAACCGTCATCTTCGCTGCTTTGTGTAGCGTGCGGTTGATACCCGTTGTCTCCAAGTGGGCGTTATACACACGGTACACCTTTCCTTTGAAATCGATTTCAGCCCACATGGCACTGTTGTTCGTCATTTCAAAGTTGATGTTCTTGAAGTTCTTGATAGGGTAGCGGCTGTAAATAACCATATCGCTCTCGCCCACAGCCATATAGGGGAAGTATTCCTTGTAGTAATCAGAGTTCTTCTTGTCGCCACTCTGGTCGTTGTACTCCTGGAAACATACGATATCTACATTGTGCTTTTTCATCTCAGAAAGAATGTCCTGCGAGATGAAGCCCGATGTCTCGCGACTGAACATAGCCACGTTGTAGCTGGCTATTGTGAGGCCTTTTTCTTTACCGCCTTCCTCATCTACCGAACCTATCTGGTAGAGTGTGCCTACGTAGGGAATACAGCACAGCAGGGTGATGAGCGGAAACAGCATCCAGTGCCATCTGCGCATGATGATCCAGTAGATCATAAACACTACGTTGCCCGCAATCAGTATGGGTAGGGCGTAAACCAACATTGCTCTTGCTGTGTTACCGGCAGGGTTCACGTCGCCGCCAAAAAGGCCCACAAGTGTGAACACCATCAGCAATACAGTAATAAGCAGAATCGTAAACGAAAAGTACTTCTGTACAGCAAGTTTTCCCATTATTCGTCGAGGTATTTTTTAACGGTATCGATAAGATTCTCTACCTTGAAGGGTTTAGCCATAAACAGGTCGCATCCAGCTGCTTTTGCCTCACGGATATTCTCTTCAAAAGCATAGGCACTGAGGGCGATGACAGGGGTATCCGTAGATACTTCCTTGATGATACGTGTGGCGTCGAGTCCGTTCATCTCAGGCATACGGATATCCATCAGAATCAGGTCTGGGTGCTCTTCTTCGTTGATGGTGACAGCCTCGATGCCATTATGGGCACGCAACAGGCGATAGCGCTTTTGCAGCACAATCTTCACCAACTCGTAGTTGCTGTCCTCGTCTTCGGCCACCATGATGGTTTTCTTATGCTTGTCGTCGCCACGTCCGCTTACACGAATGGTGCGCACATTGGTAGTCGTGGTGTTCTTGTTCTTATTCATACCACCGATGGTACCGTCGAATGGGAAGATGAAGAAGAAGGTAGAACCTTTACCAAGTTCCGACTGTACACTGATTTTTCCGCCCAACTTCTCTACGATGATTCTACACAGAGGCAAGCCCAGTCCGTAGCCGTTCTTGCTGGTCTCTGCGTCTCTTGATACATAGGTTTCGAAGATATGTTCAATATCCTGTGGCGCGATACCTGTTCCTGTATCCTTTACAAAGAATTCGATATGGGAAGCATCGTCTAGCAGTCTGTAGCCGTATTCAATGCTGCCGCTGGTGGTATGCTTCAGCGAGTTACTAATCAGGTTCGAGAATACCTGCGTTAGTCTGTTGGCATCTGTATCAAATGATACAGGCATAGAAGGCTCGCGCCAAATCAGTTTGACGGTATCTGGGCAACGGAACTTGAAGATGTTCTTAATGCCTTCACACAAGGTATTCAGCTCCGTCTTGGTTTTCTTCATCACGATTTCGCCCGATTCTACTCTCGACAGGTCAAGAATCTCGTTTACCAGACTCTGCAGTCGATTATTGTTACTCTCAATAATCTCGTAGAACTTCATACGGTCGTCTTGAGAATCGGTTTCTACGATCACACGCGAGAAACCTTCAATGGCATTCAGAGGTGTACGGATTTCATGACTCATGTTGGCCAGGAACAGCGATTTCATCTTGCTCGCTTTTTCTGCCTTCTGAGCTTTTTCCTCATATTCCTTCAGCTTTCTGGTCGCAACAGCCAACTGCTCTTGCGTCATTGCAAGACGACGGTTCGCTTCTGCCAGTTTCTGAATCAATGATTCTTTTTCGTCCATTCCCATTAACCTATCATATGCCTATTTGGCTACAAAGGTAAGGAAAATTTTTTATCCGAAAAAATATTTTAAGAATTTTTTAACTTCGCTTTGCTTTTTCCCATGCACCACTTTTGCCGTGATTACTCAGATACACCATACCACGGAACACGTTGATGTTCATAAATACAAAGTAGTAGGCTGTATACAGCAACTTGTTTTTGCGCCCATGCTTCGCCATCAGCCAGCCTGCGATAGCCATCAGGTAGAATAGCAGTTGTAATAGGAGCGCGACAGTGTAGAAGGTGCCTGCTTGCATCGCTACCAGGGCGATATTTACGCCCAACAGGATGACCATGGCGACAGGGGTGAGACTCCATCTCAGTACACGATGACTGATATACTGGAAAGCTACCAGTGGCTGTCTCAGTGGGTTCAGCATACGCCTGAGCCACCAGATACTCTGTAGTCCACCAGCGGCAATGCGTCGCTTGCGCTTCGATTCCTCAAAGATATTTGCCGATCCGTACTCTTGTGCATAGGCTTCTTTGGTATAGGCGATGCGATGGCCTTCGTCTACGATATACATCGACATCATGAAGTCGTCAAGCAGTGCCTCGTCGGGTACGTCGTGTACCAGCTTGGGGTCGATGGCGTACAGTTCGCCAGCAGCACCCATGGCCGAATACAACTCACTGTCCCAGCGCTTCAGCGTGCTTTCGTATTTCCAATAAAGACCTTCGCCTTCTGCTGCCATTTCGCCCTCGCGCTTGGCTACGACACGCTTTTCGCCCGATACACAACCTACGGTAGGGTCGGTAAATAATCTTGCTATCTCTTTCAGCGCACCCTTGTTAATCATGGTGTTGGCATCGGTAAAGGCCACGTAGCGTGTTTGCAGTTCGCGCAGGCCGTGTTTCAGGGCTGCCGTCTTGCCACGTCGCTCCGGACTAAACACAATGTCTACCTCAGGGTAGGCTTTCAGCAACTCGTTCGTACGGTCGTTACTACCGTCGGTCACCCACATGATACGGAATTTGTCGCGTGGATAATCCAGCGCCAGCGTGTTTGCCATCTTCTCGGCCACCACGTCCTCCTCGTTGTAGGCACAAATCATGAGGGTCATGGTAGGCAGTTTGTCATCAGCAGGCAAAACGGCTTCGCGAGGTTTACCCGCGAAGAGCCGTTTCAGCTGAATGATGATGTATAATAATATTCCATACCCGATGTAGGTGTAGAATACGATGAGCAACATGGCCCAAAAAAGGATCTTCAGTGTTAGCATAGTCTTTATTTCTTTAAGAGGTTGTTACTTTGTTTCGATTTCTTCCTTCATATCGATAAACTGCTTGTCAGTGTCGTAGAATTCGTATTGAAGGAAGGCCAGTTTCTGCGAAGGCACAATCTTTACGCCCAGTCCGTATTTCAATTGCCATTGTCGTTTCAGACTGAATACGCCCTTGTTGATAAAGGCCGCTACATAAGGATGTACGTGCAGGTAGAACTTGCTGATTCCAATGTGATTGACGAGGGTGTCAATTTTACTCTCCAGGGTATCCGTAAAGAGGATACTCGATTTAATGGTACCTTTTCCGAAACAGGTGGGGCATGTCTCCTCCACATTTACGCTCATGGCAGGTCGTACGCGCTGCCTGGTAATCTGCATCAGTCCGAATTTCGAGAGGGGCAGGATGTTGTGCTTGGCTCTGTCTTTCTGCATGTTCTTACACATACGCTCGTACAGCAGTTGTCTGTCCTCAGGCAGTTTCATGTCGATAAAGTCAACGATGATAATGCCACCCATGTCTCTGAGTCTCAACTGGCGAGCCAGCTCGTCGGCAGCTCCCAAGTTGGTTTCCAGGGCGTTCGTTTCCTGGTTGTTTTCTTTCTTGATGCGTGTTCCGCTGTTGACGTCTACTACATGCATCGCCTCTGTGTGTTCGATAATCAGGTAGGCGCCATGCTTGTAGTTTACTGTTTTTCCGAAGCCCGACTTCAGCTGTTTTGTAACGTCGAAGTTATCGAAGATGGGCACCGTGCCGTTATACAGCTTCACGATATTCTTCTTGTCAGGAGCAATCAGTGTCAGATAGTTCCTGATCTCCTCGAAGATGGCGCTGTCGTTCACGTGTATGCCATCGTAAGTGGGGTTGAACAAATCACGCAACAGTGCCACGGCACGGCTTTCCTCCTCAAAGCACATCAGTGGGCGCTCGGTAGTTTTCTGTACTTTCGTGATGGTGTCTTCCCAGCGTTTCAGCAGTACCTTCAGCTCGGTGTCGAGTTCGGCAGCACGTTTGCCTTCGGCAACGGTGCGCACAATCACACCAAAGTTCTGTGGCTTGATACTCTGAATCAGTTGCTTCAGTCGGCTACGCTCCTCGCCACGCTTAATCTTGGTAGATACAGAAACACCGTTCTCAAAAGGTATCAGTACCAGATAGCGTCCGGCGAAGCTTAAGTCGCAGGTAAGGCGCGGTCCTTTGGTATTGATAGGCTCTTTTACGATCTGGACGAGTATTTCTTGTCCTACTTTCAGCGTATTGGCGATGCTGCCGTCCTTAGGCAGTTCAGGCTGGATGTGGGCTTTCTCGATAGGGTAGAGCTTCTTGCGGTCGCTCGTTACCTGTTTCAGATATTTCTCGTAAGAGTTAAATTGAGTACCCAGGTCGAGATAATGCAGGAATGCCACGCGTTCAGAGCCGACGTCAACGAAACAAGCGTTCAGTCCTGGCATCAGTTTTTTCACCTTTGCCACATAGATGTTGCCTACCGAATAGGTTGCGGTGCGCTGCTCTTTCTGGTATTCTACCAGTTGTTTGTCTTCCAGCAGTGCAATCTCAATGTCTTTCGGTTGTACATCGATGATTACTTCACTTGTCATTGTTCCTTGTTTTTTTGTTTTTTTGTTTTTCTCTCGACGGGGGAGTCGTTAAAATCCAAAAGGGTGTGCTGCTATCCGCTGAGGGATTAGCCGGCACACTCCTTTCATTTCTTTCTCTGGGTCACAGAGGAGCAGCGTAATCAGTGATTACTTGCTCTTGTGACGATTCTTGCGCAGTCTCTTCTTACGCTTGTGAGTAGCCATCTTGTGGCCCTTCTTTTTCTTTCCGTTTGGCATAATACTGAAATTTTAATATTTAAATGTTTGTAAATTACTTCATCTTGTCAATAAAACTCTTAGAGGGCTTGAATGCGGGGAAGTCGTGCGCATCAATCACGATGGTCACGTTCTTCGAAATATTGCGTGCAGTCTTTTTGGCGCGACGCTTCACAACGAATGTGCCAAATCCACGCAGATATACATTCTCTTTTTCCTCAGCCAGGCTCTGGCGAATGTTCTCCATAAATGCCTCTACAGTTACGGCCACATCGTTCTTTCTGATGCCTGTTTCTTCAGCAATTTTTGCTATGATATCTTGCTTCGTCATCTCTTATCTGAATATATTATTAATAATGTAAAACTCGAATATCTTCGATTTCGGACTGCAAAGTTACTAATTTTCAGTCGATTACCGAAATATTTCTCGAATTTTTTTCAAAAAATGATGATTTTCGCCGTTCTTTTACCACTTTTTTGTATCTTTGCACCACAAAAAAGGGAAAAATGATATGAAACAGACCAAAATTGTAGCTAGTATAAGTGATCGTCGATGTGATGTAGATTTTATCCGTAGTCTTTTCGAGGCGGGCATGAATGTTGTCAGAATGAATACCGCCCATGCCGATGAAAATGGTATCAAGCAGATTATTAATAATGTACGCGCTGTAAGCCACCATATTGGTATCCTGATCGACACCAAGGGTCCTGAGGTTCGTACCACGGGTTGTGCCGAGCCTATTCCCTATACCACGGGCGACGTAGTGAAGATATTCGGACGCCCGGAGATGGATACGACCCACGACATCATCAACCTCTCTTACTCTAATTTTTCAGCCGATGTCCACGAGGGCTGCCATATCCTTTTCGACGATGGCGCACTCGACATGCTCGTAATCGGCATCAATGGCCCCGCCGTGATTGCCCAGGTTCAGAACGACGGTGTGCTGGGCTCGCATAAGAGCGTGAATGTGCCAGGTGTACATATCGCCCTGCCTACGCTGACAGACAAAGACCGTAAGAATATCATGCTGGCTATCGATCAGGACATCGATTTCATTGCCCACTCGTTTGTGCGTTCTGCCGCCGATGTACGCGCCGTACAGGCTATTCTCGATGCCTACAACTCGGATATTAAAATTATTTCAAAGATTGAGAACCAGGAAGGTGTCGACAATATCGATGAGATTATCGAAGCCTCTTATGGTATCATGATCGCCCGTGGCGATCTGGGTATCGAGGTACCCATCGAACGTATTCCTGGTATCCAGCGTCAGATTATCCGCAAGTGTATCATGGCTAAGAAGCCCGTGATCGTGGCTACCCAGATGCTGCACACCATGATTAATAATCCGCGTCCTACGCGCGCTGAGGTTACCGATATCGCCAATGCCATCTATTCGCATACCGATGCCCTGATGCTCTCGGGCGAGACCGCCAGCGGCAAGTATCCCGTTGAGGCCGTACAGACCATGGCTGCAATCGCCGAACAGGCAGAGAAAGACCTGAGCCTGCGTGGTGGTATCGATGTGCCGTTGTCAGAAAATTGTGATATCCGCGAGTTTATGGCCTTCAGTGCTATCGAGTCTACCGAGAAGCTGGGCGTAAAGGGTATCATTACCGATAATGTAACAGGTATCACCGCCCGTATGTTGGCCGCCTTCCGTGGCCCTAACCCCGTATTGGCTATCTGCTACAACGATAAGCTGCAGCGCCTGCTCAATCTCTCTTATGGCGTTATTCCCGTATATCAGAAAGACCATATCAGCCGCGAAGACCTCTTTAATGCCGCTGTCCGCATGCTGCGCCAGAAGGGGTACGTGAGCGATGACGACCGCATTGCCTACCTCAGTGGAAACGTAGGCGAGGGTGGCGGCACCAAGTTCCTTGAGATTAATACCGTCAAGGAGTGCCTCGTACGCGTACCGTTAATATTTCATAAATGATAGCGGGTATAGACTTTAGAATAAGAAAAAAATAGTATTTTTGTAGTCCAAATTGAGTTGAAACTCTTAATGTTTAACGCATAAATGTTTTATTATCAATGATTTATTCAAAAGAAGTTGAAAACATGTGTAGCGTTTGCAAAGGCGCTTATCATGGACCTGCACCAATCCCCGAGGAGGGCAAATGGGTAGCAGTGAAAGAAATCAAGGAAATCAGTGGTTACACCCACGGTATCGGCTGGTGCGCACCTCAGCAGGGCGCCTGCAAGCTGAGCCTGAACGTAAAGGACGGTATCATCCAGGAGGCTCTTGTAGAGACCATCGGATGTACTGGTATGACCCACTCAGCTGCTATGGCATCTGAGATTCTGCCAGGTAAGACCATCCTCGAGGCGCTGAATACCGACCTCGTTTGCGATGCTATCAACACCGCTATGCGCGAGCTCTTCCTGCAGATTGTTTACGGCCGTACACAGAGTGCCTTCTCTGAGGGTGGTCTGGCTATCGGCGCTGGTCTTGAGGACCTTGGTAAGGGTCTTCGTTCACAGACTGGTACTCTCTATGGCACCGTTGCTAAGGGTACACGTTATCTGGAGCTGACTGAGGGTTACATCACCAAGCAGTACCTCGATGCTAACAATGAGGTTTGCGGTTACGAGTATGTACACCTTGGCAAGATGATGGAGGCTGTTAAGAACGGCATGGACGCTAACGAGGCTCTGAAGAAGTTCACTGGCTCTTACGGTCGTACAACCGAGGAGCAGGGTGCAGTAAAGGCTATTGATCCACGTAAAGAATAATAGGAGGATACGACTATGATTAGAAAAGTACAGTTTGAGAGTCAGGAGCGCCGTATCAACCAGGTTCTTGCTGCTCTGAAAGAGAATGGCATCAACTCTATCGAGGAGGCCAATGAGATTTGTGAAAAGGCAGGTATCGATCCATATCAGATGTGTGAGGACACACAGCTCATCTGTTTCGAGAACGCTAAGTGGGCATATGTTTGTGGTGCTGCTATCGCCATCAAGAAGGGTGTTAAGACAGCTGCCGAGGCTGCTGAGGCTATCGGTATCGGTCTGCAGAGCTTCTGTATCCCTGGATCAGTAGCCGACGATCGTAAGGTAGGTATCGGTCACGGTAACCTGGCTGCTCGTCTGCTCCGTGAGGAGACTGAGTGCTTCGCATTCCTGGCTGGTCACGAGAGCTTCGCTGCTGCCGAGGGTGCTATCAAGATTGCTGAGATGGCTAACAAGGTTCGCCAGAAGCCACTCCGCGTTATCCTGAACGGTCTTGGTAAGGACGCTGCTCAGATCATCAGCCGTATCAACGGTTTCACATACGTACAGACCAAGTTCGACTACTTCACTGGCGAGCTCGCTGTTGTGAAGGAGGTTCCTTATGGCAACAATCCTAACCGTCTGAAGGTTAAGTGCTATGGCGCTGACGACGTACGTGAGGGTGTAGCTATCCTGTGGAAGGAGAACGTAGACGTATCAATCACTGGTAACTCTACCAACCCAACACGTTTCCAGCACCCAGTAGCTGGTACTTACAAGAAGGAGCGCGTACTCGCTGGTAAGCCTTACTTCTCAGTAGCTAGTGGTGGTGGTACTGGTCGTACCCTCCACCCAGACAACATGGCTGCCGGTCCTGCTTCTTACGGTATGACTGATACCCTGGGTCGTATGCACTCAGACGCTCAGTTCGCAGGTTCTTCTTCAGTACCTGCTCACGTAGAGATGATGGGCTTCCTCGGCATGGGTAACAACCCAATGGTAGGTGCTACAGTATCAGTTGCTGTTGCTATCGACCTCGCCATCAATAAGAAGTAAAAAGCGAAAGCCGCTTACATATCAAAATCCTCGTTAGAATTCATCACTCTAGCGAGGATTTCTTTTGCTAAAAATCATTATAAAAGCGTAAATAGTGAGTATGAACGATAACAATAAAGAGCAGCAAGGGCTGCAACTGGAATTGCCACAAGAAGTGGCACAGGGCGAGTATGCTAATTTTGCCATTATCACCCATTCGAGCAGTGACTTTATCATCGACTTCGCGCGTGTGTTGCCAGGCGTGCCCAAAGCCCAGGTTAAGAGTCGTGTGATTCTTGCGCCAGAGCATGCCAAGCGCCTGTTGGCTGCCCTTCAGGAGAATGTCATGCGTTACGAGAAGGAGTTTGGCCCCATCCGCATTCCGAGTCAGCAGGAAGCCCCCATCGCTCCCTTCGACCTCCCCAAAGGCGAAGCCTGACTTCCGATGGCTCAAAATCACTCTATTTTGGATGCTCACCGCTATTCTGACGCTATGCGGCACAGCGGCGCTGATGACATCGTGCAGTAGCAATGATGACAACCCTGGGGGCCTGACTATAGTAAATATTCTGAATCCACTCGCGAACTGATTAGTCTTGTTGACAAGAATGCCGAACTGTCGTTGTACTGCTCGATACCCTGTGTCAGGAAGTCGATGTTATAGCCGTCGGCAGCCACGCAGACCATGTCCATGTGTGTCTGCAGGCACACCATGAGGACATTTTCCATACCCGTTGTGGCATTCTTGTAGATGATGATGTTGCCATTGTCCTCAACCAGTTTCAGGTCTCGGGCGGCACTGGATCGTCGCCAGAGGAGTCGTCGTTAACCGAGCATGCAGCGAGCATCATCAACAAGGCGGCAGAGCAAAAGTATTTCCCAAATCTGATCATATCTCGAAATCGAGGCAGGAACGCTGAACGGTGTAGGGACGAACCTTGCCGTTGGCTACGGCAACGTGCTCAGGATGAACGGCATAGCCCTTCAGGGCTGCTTCGCTCTCGAGGGTGCTGTCGAGCATCACATCGGCATTCGATGAGGCCAGACGGCCGTCAACGTGAACCTTTACATCGATCAGTCCGGGAACCTTGCCTACCAAGCCCTCAAGACCTGCCTTGATACCTGCCTTTACTGTGGCCTTCTCTTCTTCTGAAAGTTCTGGATTCAATGTCCAGAGAATAATGTGCTTAACCATAACTAAAATCTGCTTTTGTGATTAGAATTGCTGCAAATATACACATAATAAATGGATATGCCAAAAAAAAGGGTGAAAATTCGAATTTTATTTTGAGATTTGAACTATTTTTAGTAAATTTGCAAACAGAAACTCAAAACCAATAAAATAAATGGCAACAGTTGACGATAAAAAAGTAATCTTCTCGATGGTAGGCGTAAGCAAAACCATCCAGCAGAACCAGAAACAGGTATTAAAAAACATCTACCTCAGCTTCTTCTACGGTGCGAAAATCGGTATCATCGGTCTGAACGGTGCGGGTAAATCGACGCTGATGAAAATCATAGCCGGACTCGACGAGAAATACCAGGGACAAGTGGTATGGAGTCCGGGCTACACGGTAGGCTATCTGCCGCAGGACCCGCCACTGAACGAGGAGAAAACGGTGAAGGAAAACGTGATGGAGGGCGTACAGCACGTATATGACGCGCTGAAGGAGTACGACGAGATAAACGTCAAATTCGGACTGCCTGAGTATTACGAGGATGCGGACAAGATGGACAAGCTGATGAGCCGTCAGGCGGAGCTACAGGACATCATTGACGCAACGGATGCCTGGAACATGGACTCGAAGCTGGACCGTGCGATGGCTGCACTGAACTGTCCGCCGGGCGACTGGAGCGTGAAGACACTCTCGGGCGGTGAGCGCCGACGTGTGGCCCTCTGCAGACTGTTGCTGCAAAAGCCCGACGTACTGCTGCTCGACGAGCCTACGAACCATCTGGACGCGGAGAGCATCGACTGGCTGGAACAGCACTTACAGCAATATGAGGGTACGGTGATCGCCGTGACCCACGACCGTTACTTCCTCGACGATGTGGCTGAGTGGATTCTGGAACTGGACCGTGGCGAGGGTATCCCCTGGAAGGGTAACTACTCTTCATGGCTGGAGCAGAAATCGCAGCGACTGGCGCAGGAGGAGAAGCAGGCCTCGAAGCGCCGCAAGACACTGGAGCGCGAGCTGGAGTGGGTAAGAATGGCGCCGAAAGCCCGCCACGCCAAGGGTAAGGCGCGTTTGAACTCGTACGACAAGATGCTGAACGAGGAGCAGAAACAGAAGGAGGAGAAACTGGAAATCTTCATTCCGAACGGTCCGCGTCTGGGTAATAAGGTGATCGTGGCTGAACACGTGGCGAAAGCTTATCCTGAGAAGGAACTGTTTAAGGATCTGAACTTCGTGTTGCCGCCTAATGGCATCGTAGGTGTGATAGGTCCGAATGGTGCTGGTAAGACCACGCTGTTCCGCCTGATTATGGGCTTGGAAAAGGCCGATGCCGGCACCTTCGACGTGGGTGAGACGGTGAAGTTGAGCTACGTAGACCAGCAGCATAAGGACATAGACCCTCAGAAGTCGGTTTACGAGGTGGTTAGCGGTGGTAACGAGACCATCCGTATGGGCGGAAAGGACGTGAACGTAAGAGCCTATCTGAGCCGATTTAACTTTAGCGGTGCTGATCAGGAGAAGAAATGCGCCGTACTCTCAGGTGGTGAGCGCAACCGTCTGCATCTGGCCATCGCCCTGAAGCAGGAGGGTAACGTACTGCTGCTCGACGAGCCTACCAACGATATCGACGTCAACACTCTCCGAGCCCTCGAAGAGGGTCTTGAGGCCTTTGCAGGTTGCGCCGTGGTGATTAGTCACGACCGCTGGTTCCTGGATCGTATCTGCACGCACATACTTGCGTTCGAAAGGCTACGGGTAGGCGACGGCACGTCGGGAATGGGGGAAGGTAATGTGTTCTACTTCGAGGGTAACTACAGCGAGTATGAGGCCAATAAGGCTCAGCGACTGGGACTGGAAGAGCCCAAGCGCGCCCGCTATCGTAAACTGATGGAGGAATAAAAAAGATATTTGATGCAATGACTAACAAATGGGTAGCAGCCGTGATGGGTTGCGTACTGATGGCTTCGTGTGGTGGTAATCGTACCCAAACCGAGGCGGAACTTTCTGAATTCGGAGCGTATGTAGACAGCTTGGATACTGCCTTGCAGGGCGAGTGGTTTACAAGGATGGGGGTATCGGATGATGCCGACGAGATGCTGGCCTATCTGCGTGAGGCACTGCCTAAGAACGGCCTCGACACAGCGGCCTTCTTCGTGGCGGAGATAGCCGAGGACCTGCATACGATACACACGCTGGCCTTCGATTCGGTAGGCATATCGATTAACGACGTACTAAGGCGACTGGACGGTAATCTGCAGAAGGTGTACGTAGATTATACCACAGGGCAGCGATACGGTTTTATGCGTCCTGACAAGGTGTTGAACCGCATGGATTACAAGGTGGGCGGTACGGATTATGCGCAGCTGTTCGACTACGAGATAAAAACGCCTGATTACGAGGAGGCCAAGAAGCAGATGGCATCGGATAAGCGCATGGACTATCTGAGGACATCGGAGCCTAATAACCGTACGTATCAGGCCCTGCAAAAGAAACTCGTGAGCACAACCGATACGGCGGAGCGCAGGAAGATAGCGATCAACATGGAGCGCTGTCGCTGGCAGATCAAACAGCCAGAAACATCAGGGCGCCAGATTATCGTAAACATAGCCGCCCAGCAGCTATGGGCAGTAGGTGGCGACAGCGCACTGTCGATGAAGATATGTTGTGGTGCCGTACCGACCAAAACACCACTGCTTTGCAGCGCGATCAGCTATATGCAGGTAAATCCGGAGTGGGTGATACCTTATAATATCATTAAGACCGACGTGGCGCGACATGGCGGCGATTCGGCCTACTTTGCACGTAACGACTACTGGATACTGGACCGCAAGACGAACGACACGCTGAGGGCGAAAGAAGTGTCGCCTGAGAAGTTGAAGTCGGGTACGGTGAGAGTGGTGCAGAAGGGTGGACGTGGCAACTCGCTGGGACGCATCGTGTTCCGCTTTCCGAACAACTTCAGCGTGTATCTGCACGATACGAACAATCGTGGGGCGTTCCAGAGAGAGCGCCGAACGTTATCGCACGGTTGTGTGCGTGTAGAAAAACCGTTTGAACTGGCTTGTTTCCTGTTGCCAGAGGCCGATGAGTGGACGATAGATAAAATACGCCTCTCGATGGATATCAAACCCGAAACAGAGCGTGGAGAGAAGTACCTGAAGGAGCATCCGGATGCACCGCAACCATTGAAGCTGATGACGTATATGGATGTAGACCCGAAAGTGCCTTTGTTCATCGTGTACTATACGGCTTATCCGAACCCTGAAACGGGTGTGGTAGAGTTGTGGCCCGATATCTATAAATACGATGCGGTTATCGCAAAAGAAATGGGATCATTCTTACTAAAATAATTATCAACATGAGAAAACTGGTATTTTTAAGTATGCTGTTGATGGCGGCTGTGGTGAATGCCCAGACTGCCAGGAAATTTACCCTGAATCTGACGGACGATGGGAAAGCACAAATGGTATGTTATCTGCCTACAGCCCCCAGTGGCAAAGCCATCGTAGGTGTGCCTGGAGGCGGCTATTCTATGCTCTCGAACAATCACGAGGGTTATATGGCCTCGGGCTGGCTGAACGAACAGGGTATCGCTTACTTCGTGGTAAACTACCGTCTGCCTGAGGGCGATCGCACGAAACCGATGGGCGACGTGATGAAAGGTATTCGCATCGTGCGCGATTCGGCGAAGGTGTGGGGTATTAATCCAAACGATGTGGGTATCATGGGCTTCTCGGCTGGCGGCCATCTGTCATCGGTGATCTCGACGCATGCCGACTTCGACGTGCGCCCTAATTTCTCCATCTTGTTCTATCCCGTGATTTCGATGGTGCCAGAGGTGAGTCATAAGTGGTCGTGTATCAACTTCCTGGGTGAGGATGGACTGAAGAACCCTGACCTGGTTCGCGACTTTTCGACGATGAACGCCGTACGCAGACATCTGACGCCGCCAGCACTGGTTATCTCAGCCAGCGACGACAGGCTGGTGCCATTCGTTACCAACGGACTGGAGTATTACAAGGCGATGAGAATGGCTGGAAACGATTGTGCGATGTATGTGTATCCTACTGGTGATCATGGCTTCGGATTCGGTCCTTGGTTCCCTTATCACGATCAACTGCTAACGGACATCGGCAACTGGCTGAAGGCGCATAAGGCACCAAAAGCAGATGCGATCCGTGTAGCTTGTATCGGCAACAGTATTACCGACGGACACGGCATCGATATGGCAACGGCCTATGGCTATCCTGCCTTGCTGCAGAAGAAACTGGGTGAGAACTATTGGGTGAAGAACTTCGGACTCAGTGGGCGCACTCTGTTGGATAAAGGTGACACACCTTATATGAAGGAAGTGGCATGGGCAGACGCGCAGGCCTTTAAGGCGGATATCGTGGTGATAAAACTGGGCACCAACGATTCGAAGGGCCACAACTGGAAATATGGCGCTGAATTTAAAGGCGACCTGATAAAGATGATTACGGCTTTACGGGCTAACGGAAAGCCTGAAATTTATCTCTGTACACCGATCAAGGCTGAAAAGCGAACATGGGACATCAACGACTCGATCATCGTTAATGAAATTATTCCCATTCAGAAAGAGGTGGCTAAGAAATATAAACTGAAGGTGATCGACCTGCATACGCTGTTTGAGGGTGGGGAAGAGCTGATGCTCCCCGATGGTATCCACCCCAACGGCAAGGGTGCTGAGCGCATGTCGCAGATTATCTACGATGCGCTCAAGCAGTAGCCGTTAGTTTTGGGCGAGCTTGTCGAGGTAATACTGTCTCACATCAGCCCACTTGTAATAAGGGAAGTTATCAGTGCTCGTGGGCATGGTAACTTCTCTTTCGTTTAGCAATGCCTTGACGAGGATGTCACCCTTCTTGCCTTTGAGCGGACGATAGAAAACGAGCTGTACATTGCCAGCGTAAGGAATGATTTCGTAGTTGCGGAAATAGTTGTCGAGCTCGTCGAGGTTATCAACAGAAACATTGCTGCCATCGAGTTCAAGCAGACAGGCGATGGGCAATACGATGGTATCGTGACCAAAACGCAGGGTAGCCTGTTTGGTGGTAACGGTATCAGCGGTCTCGATCATATTCTTCAGCAGGGCTTTATGCGTAAAGGGCATGACATGATCGGTCTGAGGTGCATTGGCATAGGCGAGATACCAATAGTGATTGTTGCCTTTCCAAAGGTCGTAGAGCTCCTGGTCGGTAAAGAGGTCGATGAGGAAGGTGTCGTCGCTATGGCTCGTCATGTTGACTGCGAGGTCGTAGAGTTGGCCCATCAGTTGACTGGCATCGATATAGTTGCTCACCCATTGCTTATCATTGAAGAGCACGGTCATCAGACGCTCTGGATGGCGGATTTTGTAGGTAAGGTCCATCTGGATAGGCCATACCTTCATATCGTTAGCACGCTGTTTGCCTTCTTTCGACGGGTTCATATAGTACTTCAGCGATTCGCTCACATCGTTATGGAATTGGGCTGTGGGGTTGGCTGCTGCCAGTTCTTCGCACTCGGCCACCATCGAGATGATGCTGCGGATAACGGTAGTACTGCGGGCGTCGATGGGGAGATTGGGCGTCTTGAAGATTTCTGGGAAGTTTTGCGCCATACGACGGCCGATACCGTGGTGCTCGCGCTCACCTACGGGCGTAAGGTCGCCCAGACGGTTACGTGACTTCTTTTGAAGCTCGGAAAGTTTTTCAAGCGCCTGCTCGCCAGTAGAGGTGAGCTTGCCGTACTTCTTGGCGGTAGAGAGGGTCATGACAGGACCAGCGTAATCGCGATCGCCCAGCAACCAGCGGGCACCATGACGGCCATAATGGCTCAGATAGAAGGGTTCGTAACCTTTAGGTGCAGGGGTTAACTTTTCCTGACGAGGGACACGATCGTAATCAGTCAGATTGCCACCAGCCAGATAGCGGTTAGCAGAAATCTCTTCGAAGGCACTCTTCTGGAAGGTTTTGGGTGTCGTCTGTGCACTCATGCTGATGGTGCAAGCCAGACTCACGATAGTAATGATAGTTTTCATAAGTTCTGATTGTTAGATGTCTAATGATCCTAATTTCGGATGTCGAACAGTCTGTCGAAGCCTGTTAGTTTTAGGATTTTCTGCACTTCGCCTTCCACGTGGGTGAGTATCATGCTGCCACCCTTGGCTGCACTCTCCTTTTTCAGCTGTAGCAGACCACGAAGGCCAAGGCTGCAGATATACTCCAACTTAGCGCAATCAAGCTCGATAGGCTTTTCGGCATTGCTCATCAGGGGCTTCAGGTCTTCCAGAAACTTTGTGGCCTCGGCTGTGTCGATCCAGCCACTAAGGATTCCAATGTAGGAACCGTTTCGCTCTTTAATCTCGATATTCATATTAATTTAATGTTTAATGTTTAATGTTTAATTTTTTAATGTTCTTCGTCAGAGTGAGTACGTTGTAGCCATCAGCACTACGCTCGTATTGTACCGTGTCCATAATGGCTTTCACGAGGTGTATGCCCAGACCGCCTATCTGGCGTTCGTCTAATCCGGCATCTATATCTACATCCGTATGCAGTGTGGGGTCGAAGGGGTCACCATGATCCTTGATGACCAGCGTCAGTGTGCCATCGGCCACCTTTGCCGTCAGCTCTACATGACCTCTGGTGCCCTTTGGATAGGCGTAGTTGATGACGTTAGCCACCCACTCCTCGATGGCGAGGTTGAGCGTCTTGAACGTGTCTTCGTCGATATCGTGTTCGCGGCATACGGAGAGGAAAAAGCCACGCATACGGCTCACCTCTGTCATCTCGTTTTTCATGATGATGCGTCGAGGAGCCTCTGAATTGTTCTTCTGCGATGCGCCGTGCCGCAGGAAAAGCAGTGTCAGGTCGTCGCCCTGTACTGTGCCGTCGGCAAACACGTTGACGTGCTGCTTCAGATAGTCTATCACCTCGATGGCTGATGCCTGACAATTCTTTCTGAGATCGTGCAACAGTCGTTCTTCGCCAAAGAGCTTTCTGCCACCATCGGCTGAGATATACATCGCCTCTGTCAGTCCGTCGGTATAGAGCAACAGTGCCGTGTTCTCTGGAAAAGCCATCTGCTGTTCCTCGTAACGGTAGTGTTCCTGAATACCGATGGGCAGATTGGTTTCTACATCCAGTAGCCGGCATTGCCCGTCGGCGGTGATGAGTGCTGGGGCATTGTGGGCGGCATTGCAATAGGTAAGGTGATGGGTACGCAGGTCGAGCACACCCACAAAGGCCGTTACAAACACCAGCGATTCGTTGGCCGATGCAATGGCCTGATTCATCTGTCGCATAATGTTTGCAGCACTCTGATAGTTGCCCGCCAGATTACGGAAGAGGGTTCGTGTAACGGCCATGTAGAGTGATGCGGGAACGCCCTTGCCAGCCACGTCGCCGATGATGAAGAACAGTTCGTCGCCCTCGATGATGAAGTCGTACAAATCGCCTCCCACCTCTTTGGCAGGCGTCATAGAGGCAAATAGGTCCAGATCGTCGCGTTCAGGAAAGACAGTGGTCAACATGCCCATCTGTATGTCGTGGGCAATAATGAGTTCACTCTGTAATCGCTCCTTGCTGGCAGTGGTTGTCTGTAGCTCGTTGATATGCTGTTTCAGCGAGGTCTGCATATACTCAAACGCGTTGCGCAGTTGCAGCAGCTCGTCCTCAGAGTGAATCTTCGGCAGTGGGGTGTCAAGATTGCCGTCGGCGATGCTCACGGCCGACTCAGCGAACTGCTGTAATGGCCGTGCCATCTGGTAGATAGCCCAGGTGCAGAATACAAAGAGCAACGTCAGGCCGACGATGAACACAATGGTGCCGTATTTCACTATCTGGTGGGTCAGCGGCAGTGTCATGCTCTCGCCTGTGAAATGAAAAAAAAGCACTACGGCCACCAGAAATACGGCGGCTGCAATACCCATAATACGAAAACTCAGTCTTGCAGCAAACGACTTCCTGTAAGCCAAGTCGTATTTGTATTCAAAATTAGGTTCTTCTATCATTAGAGTGTTCAATATCCGAGGGTTTCACCTACCAACACGACGACATGACGGCCTCGTGGTGAGTTTCTGAGGAAGTGGACGTAATTGCAGATGGATTCTGGCGAGTTGCAGTTATGGCACACGCCATCCGTCTGGCAAGGCGTCTTGATGTCGAAACGGGCTGCGTTGATGGGTGATGCTGTGCTACGTGCCCTTGCGAGAGCTGCCTCTACATTCTGAGCCACTTTGTTCAGACCGATGACGAAGATAACTTTCTTCGGTCCCCAAGTGATCGCAGCCACACGGTTGCCGTTGCCATCGATGTTGACAATGACGCCGTCCTCAGAGATGGCATTGGCGCTGGACAGATAGACATCTGCCGAGAAAGCCTTGAAATACATCGCCTGCTTCTCCTCTGGCGTTTCAACGAGGTCACGGTCAAGCACCTCCAACGTGCCACGATCTTTGAGATATTGCGGAATCCCCATATCGCGGACAGTCATTGTGCCGCCCCATGTCACACTACTCCCATCCTCAATAAGTTCGGATACTTTCTTCACGGCCTCTTCTGACGTCGCACAATAGAAACCTTCTATGTGGCGACGCTTTAGATTCTTGATAATCGTCTGAGCAAGGCGCTCTTTTCTTTGTTCTTGTGGTGTCATAATAATGTCTATTAGTCTTTATTAGCTCACTTATCTGATGTACTTCACCTTCGAAGCATCACGGGGTTTGGCGTCGGGCTGCTCGTCAGGATAACCGATGGAGATGACATAAAGCAACTTATAGCCTTCAGGGATATCGAGACTATCACGGAAGGCTTTGGCTTTCTCGTCTGTAGTGAGGAAGCGGATGGGACCTGTCTGAATACAAGTGCCAAGACCTAGGGTTTGAGCTGCCAACATCATATTCTCACCCAGCAGACCAGCGTCAAGGTCGAACCTACCTTCAGCTGGTGCACAAACGCAGATAAGGTTCGGTGCATTGCGGGTTGACCCCTTCACATCTGCCATCAGCTTCTGGTCTTCGATAATCCGTACAGCCCAGTTCTGTCGGTTCATCGCACTAGGAGCATTGATGCCAGCAAGGGCAACGGCCTCCAGTTTCTCATGTTCCACAGGCTTGTCGAGATACTTGCGGACAGAGCGACGTGCCATCATGTTGCTCAGTACGGGATTTACTTCCATCAACAAATCAGCTTCGATATCGCTCAACTTGTCCGTTGGCTCGTAACGCTTCAGGACTCGTCCGTCACGGCTGACGAGAAATTTTGTGAAGTTCCACTTAATGTCGGACTTCTTGTCATAGTCGGCATCGCGCTTACGCATCATGTCATCCATGAACTTGCCCCGTTGGTCGTTTGTATCGAAGCCGCCGAAGCCCTTTTGGGCCTTCAAGAAAGTGTAGAGCGGATGCTCGTTAACTCCATTTACATCAATCTTATCGAACTGTGGAAAGTGGATGTTGAAGTTGGCCTTACAATAACTACGAATCTCCTGAATCGTGCCAGGTGCCTGCTCACCAAATTGGTTGCAGGGGAAGTCGAGAATCTCGAAGCCATCCTTTGAAAACTTCTCATACAGTGCCTCCAGTTCCTTGTACTGTGGTGTGAATCCGCATCGGGTAGCGGTGTTCACAATCAGCAGTACCTTGCCTTTGTAGTCAGAGAGCGAAACTTCCTGTTCTACATCATCCTTTACCGTGAAATCATAAATACTTGACTGTGCTGATAGGGTCAGCACACCCATCATTGCCATGAGGCAGAATAATAGTCTTTTCATATTTTTAATTTATTTGTTGGTTTGTTCGGCAAATCGTTTTGAGGCTGACACTGGAACCGCCACTATAAGTGGCACCGCCTTATTCTTTATACTCCAAGGCCAGTCCACCTTCGCTGGTCTCCTTGTAGAGCGAGGGCAGGTCGTGGCCTGTGCGCTTCATTACCTGCACTACATGGTCGAACGAGATGCGGTGATTGCCGTCGGATGTGATGGCATAGAAGGTGGCATCGGCAGCACGTGCGGCTGCAAAAGCGTTACGCTCAATGCATGGAATCTGAACCAATCCGCAGATGGGGTCACAGGTCATGCCGAGGTGATGCTCCAGTCCCATTTCCGCAGCATATTCTATCTGGTTGGGACTGCCTCCCCACAGCTGGCAACCGGCTGCAGCGGCCATGGCACAGGCTACGCCCACCTCGCCCTGACATCCTACTTCCGCACCGCTGATGCTGGCATTGTGCTTAATCACGTTGCCAAAGAGTCCAGCTGTAGCAAGGGCTCTCAGTACGCGCTGCTTAGAGAATCCCAGATCGTGGTAGGCCGCATAGAGAATGGCAGGAAGAACACCACAACTGCCACAGGTGGGAGCCGTCACAATCGTACCTCCACAGGCATTTTCTTCAATAACTGCTAATGCATAGGAATAGAGTAGGGCACTGTAACGGGCAGTTTCATTGTATCCTTGTGCCTTCACATGATAAGATACAGCCTTGCGCGCAAGACCTAACGGACCAGGCAGGGCACCTTCTGCATCGATACCTCGTACTACGGCTTTTTCCATCGTATCATAGACTTCATTCAGAAAATCCCAGATTTCCGGTCCTTCACACTGTTCCACATATTCCCAGTAGCCATGACCTGTTTTATTGCACCACGCCATGATGTCCTTCATCTTGTTCATCTCATAGACATCGCCGCCTGATGCGAACATGTCACCCTCGGCCTTGCCCTCCGACAGAGCACCGCCGCCCACGCTATAGACCGTCCACTCGTCGCCTCCGTCAGCCGTAAACTTCATACCGTTAGGGTGGAAGGGGAGGAATTCCTTGGGTTGCCAGATGATGTTCACCGGGGCTATCTTACTGAGCACATCGATGATGGCCACATCGGTCATGTGACCTTTTCCCGTGGCAGCGAGACTGCCGTAAAGGGTTACTTCGAAGCGCTTGGCTTCAGGATGGCGCTTGGCATAGATACGTGCAGCATTGTCTGGTCCCATCGTGTGACTGCTTGACGGACCTTTTCCGATACGGAATAGTTCTCTGAGTGATTTCATATTTTAATTCGTTTCAGGTGTCAATTCTATAATTCAATGTTTTTTCGAAGTCATGATGCTCAATACCATATCATCGGTCTTACACATGGCCTCGGCACCAATACTCGTCAAATTATGGATACTCTTGTCAACACAGTCATCCACAATTCCTTCTTCTGATGACACGCATTTACCCTCCATAGCGAGGAGTGCTGATAACATGGCAGTGCTAACGCCACTTGTAATTTTCAGCGAACACGAGGGCTTTGCACCGTCGCAGATCATACCCGTCAGGTTGGCAATCATATTCTTAACAGCATAGCAGATACGCTCGTAGTCACCTCCCATCAGGTAGGTAATGCCACAACTGGAACCTATTGAAGCTACCACACATCCACAGAGTGCCGACAACTTACCAAGACTCTGTTTGATATAGATAGCCGTCAAGTGACTAAGCATCAGGGCTCGCAGCAGTTCTTCCTCCGTGTTTTCATTTTCTTTGGCATACACGCATACGGGGTTTGTGGCACAAATGCCCTGATTGCCCGATCCTGAGTTTGACATCACGGGAATCATGGCGCCACCCATACGGGCATCGCAAGCCGAAGCCGTTCGCGAGATAATGTGAGAGTAGATGCTGTTACCGAAGATTCCCTTGGCCAGCGGACGGTCGATGGTCTTACCGAGGTTATGACCGTGGTTGCCCTTCAGCGCCTCGCGGGCTGCATTCATATTGTAGGTGCGCGCCTCCTCAATAAAACGTATCTCGTCCAAAGGGGCAGTCGTAGCAAAGTCGTACACAAGCCGCATGTTGAGAGCAATCTCGTCATCTCCATCACTCGACGTTGTCCGAGAGTAACTGGCATCGCCAGAAACAAAATGGGTATGACTGCCTGCGATGATAGCCGTTTCTACATGGTTACCTGCTGATGCAATAATCTCAATGTACAGTTTATCGCACTCGCCATCCTTTAGCTGGATATCGATTCTATTCTCCGAAATATATTGTTTGCCCTCTTCGAGCGCCTCGGGCGTAAGGTCCTTCAGCACCTCCAATTGGTATTCGCTCTTGCCGATGAGCGCTCCCAAGGCGATAGCGATGGGAAGTCCTATCATACCTGTGCCGGGAATGCCAACACCCATGGCGTTCTTTAAGATATTGGCACTCAGCAGGGCCACAATCTTTTCTGGGCGGCAGCCTAACTGCTCTTTAGCCTTTGCCGTACACAGTGCCACCGCCATCGGCTCAGTACACCCGATAGCAGGCACTACTTCTTTATGTACCAGAGCTATAATCTGTTCGCGTATCTCTTTACTTATCATATTTTTTCCTTAGTTTGTCTTGCAAACTCGAATAACATTTCACAAAACATATTAAATCTGGATGAATTTATTCGCAAAGGTACGAATAATCCATGAATATTTGCTACCTTTGTCCCAAGTTTTTAAAAATATTAGGAAATGAAGAAGTTCTTGACTTGCTTATTCGCCGCATTTGGGCTTACTACTGCCTGTGGGCAGGTGAATTATGAAAATTATGATGTGAAGGAGTTTGCCGAACTGATTGCAGACTCAAGCGTGGTAATCCTCGACGTGCGTAAAGCCGACGAGTTTGCCGAAGGGCATATTAAAGGCGCCATCCTTATTGACCAGTTCCAAAGCGACTTCGTGGAACAGGCCCAGGCAAAGCTGCCTAAGGATAAGACTATCGCCATCTATTGCCGCAGTGGTCGCCGCTCTGCAAATGCAGCCGGGAAGTTGGCTGATGTTGGCTATAAGTGCGTGAACCTTAAAGGTGGCATCATTGCATGGAAAGAGGCGAATATGTCTGTGTGTTTTTAGCATTGCGCACCTGCAAAGTCCAGCAAAAACAGGTTAATCAAAAGTAGGTATTTACAACACTATTTCCATCGTTGTTTTCTGGACTTTCATGCCCATGTTCTTATAGAAGTTTAATGCAGCATCGTTGCCGTCCCACACATTCAAGGTGATGTTGTTGCAACCTATTGACTGGGCATAATCGCGGACATACTCATATAAAGCCTTGCCAACGTGTTTGCCCCGAGCCTTTTCATCTACGCAGATGTCATCAATATACAACGTCTTGATATCCTGCAGCAATTTATCGCCCTTCACTTCGGTTATCATGCAGAAAGCATGACCTAACACCCCTCCATCTTCAAAAACAAAAATAGGTTTGCTATCATCACCAATCAGAGCCTCCAATTCCTGCTCGTTATACTTGGTTGTATAAGGCTTAAACAAATCCGGGCGCAGTACATGATGCACCATGTTTACCTGATGTAGCAGTTCAATGATACCAGGTATATCCTTTTTTTTAGCTTTTCTAATCATATCTTGTCTCTTATTCACTTGTGCTATAGGTATGAACGCTTGAACCTTGGGCGGAGGGGAGGTAATTGATGCCCCACCAACACATTTGCAGGAGGACAAAGGAACCGATGAGCATCCAAAATGCCAGACGGTTGCGTTGTTGAGGCAGCTGGCGGTAGTGGATGAAGACGAGGTAGGCTATCCAGGTGATGGCAGCCCACGTCTCCTTTGGATCCCACGACCAGTAGTGGCCCCAAGCCTCCTTGGCCCAAAGTGCGCCAAAGAGCATACCGATGGTAAGGAAGGCAAAGCTGACATACACAAGATCGTCAACACGCTTCCACCAGGCGATGACTACAGCTATGCCAAGCAGGGTGTAGGCAAAGATATACACAAACACGTGGGGCGCAAACCACGGACTCTGCAGGGCAGGCACCAGCGTCTTGGTGTTGTAACTGTCGAAGAAAAAATAGGCAAACATAGCAGCGCAGGCAGCGAAGAATAAGTACCACCCAAGCGCCTTTTGCGAAGCGTTCTTAAATCTGCGCCACAGCACCACCAGCGTCATGACTGCTGCTCCTGCCAGCATCATATAGAAGCCCGCATATACAAATGGCAACCAAGGATCGGTAACCAGTTCGAGTATCGATATCTGGCTCTGTGCCCCCATCTGCGTGTCGTAGCCGTACTGATAGATTTTCCACCCGTCCACCTCGTAGGGTTTGTTTACATCGATGGTGGTCTCGATATTTTTGCCCGATTTAGTCAGAATCTGGATTTCGGAGGCATAGCGCTTGGGCGAGCCGTTGTCGTAAGTCTCCATGATGAACTTCTTCAGCTCAATGGCTATCGGCATCTCCTTGATGGCGCCGTTCTGTTCCAATGCTCTCCACTCAGGTTGGCCGATGGTGGTAATCATCTTTACCCGCTGCATGTCGGCACTGCCTAATGTGGCCGTAGTAAGGGCGATAAAGAGACCCAAGTGATTCAGCATAAAGGGGATGTCGCGTTTCATCGATCCTTCGCCTCTGAATATTTGACGTAATCTTCGGTGGATAGTAAGTCCGAGAATCACCGCGATATACACATAGATGAGCACGAACGGCCAGAACGACAGCATGTTGTAAATCCACGTGCCGTTAACTTGCTGGCGTGTTACACCCATAATGATAGTGAGCGCCACGGCATACACTAGGGCAGGGATGGCAGCTTGATACGTCGACAGCCATTCAAAAGCATATACTTTTTTTCGCAAGTACACCATTGCTGTTAACAACACAAAGAAGCCTGACAGCACAATGCCGTTTAAAGGCCAAGCAAATGCATCCCACACTACAGGGCCGACACTCAACTGTAGTGCCAGTCCTGCAATGATAAGGCCTCCTCCTATGAGGAAGCCCTCTTTCATATTCCAAGGTTTAGTCCACATATCCAAAGAAATTTGCTGCAAAGGTACAACAAAAATCTTAGATTTCAATTAATTTGCCGTTTTTCTTTGCTTCCTCAATCCACTTGGGCTCGATTTCCTGCAGGAACCTCTGCTTGTTCTCGTTCAACTTCTGCATATCCAGTCCGATGGCGGCCTGAGCCTTAGCCTTGGTGCTATAGTCGGGCACGGGGATATCGCTGTTATGACCGTACTTGGCAGCTACACGGGCAATGAGCAAGCGGGCCTGCTGGGCATAATCGACGGAATGAGAGAGCAGACGGGTAACCTCCTGTGGCGCATGGAAGGTAGCACCGTGAGAAGCAATGGCATAGTCCCAACGCCACTGACTCTTGCGCAGCAGAGCCTGGATAGGTGCCAACTCAGCCTCGGTAGCACCCTTGTCGATGATGAACTTAGCCTCGAAATGAGCACGGGCCAACTCCTGCTCAGCACGGTTGCGCACCTCGTTGCACTTCTCCTGACGGTCATAGACGTTCTGGCGCAGCACCTCGGCATCCTGACGGTGACAGGTCTGGCAGGTGCGGTCAATTTTAGCCAGAGGTGACTGAATCTGGTGGTCAGAGAACTTCACGCCACCTTCCTGTTTATATGGCATGTGACAGTCGGCACACGATACGCCGCGCTGGGCGTGGATGCCATGCTGCGACATCTCCCAACCAGGATGCTGGGCCTTCAGAATCTTCGTACCAGATAGCGGATGGATATAGTCGTAGAAACCAATCTCGTCGTAGTATTCCTCGGCAGCCTCGCAAGTCAAACCCTTGTCGTGTGGGAATACCAGATAGTTGGCCTTGCCAGGATTCTTCTCATCGTTAGGCTTGATGAAGTAGTACTCTACGTGGCACTGTGCGCACACCAGCGAACGCATCTCCTGATGGGTGGCGTTCTTTACATCCAGACCGCGACGGGCAAAGGCCTCGTAAAGGGCAGGACGGGCAGGGCGCAGATCCATCGTGCGGGCATCGTGACAGTCGGAGCAGCCAATGGTATTCACCTCTTCGGCACCTAACTCACTCCACTTCTTGGCGTAGAAGTTGGCGGGATCAAATTGATCTTTACCATTACCCAGTTCACGCATCATGCGAGGCACATCCGGACCTTTACATGTCCAACAGGTAGCGGGCTGCATATCTACGGCGATAGAGTCGCGTCCGTCGGCAGTCTTCACCGTAATGCCAGGATTGCCAGTGCGCAGAATCTTACGCATATCCTCCAGGGCGTGTTTATGACCGCGAGGGGTATTGTAGTGGCGCGAGAAGGCATAGCCAGCCCACAGTACCACCATTTCCGGACGCTGCTCGAGCACATCCACTTCCTGCGACGAGTTGTACTTCGACTTGAAGGTCGTGTCCTCCGTCATTGACCATGTCTCGTACTCGCGTGGATAGTCGGCCTTGAACTTTTCGTTCTGGGCGATGATTTCATCCTCGAACACGGTGCGCTTGTTGTTAAACACACTGGCCACCTCGGCCCTACGCTCCATCAGCGATGAAACGAGCAGTCCCAGGATAAAGACCACTGCCATCGATCCTCCAAACAGGATCCAACCTTGCCATTGTTTTAATTTCTTTGCCATAATATCTTATTTTACTATTTTACAATTTGACTATTTCACGATTTGTTACTCTGTCATCTTCTGCAACCATTCTGGAACTGGAGACGGGGGTAGGGGAGTGACGCCCTCGGCATTAGGTGTTGCCATCAGCGAATTCATGCCGCCATGAGGCACACCCCGATGGCAGTCCCAGCACACCTTGCCGCCTGTGGCCAGCTGCGTCATATAGCCCATGCGGCCCGTTTTCACAAACTCTGTATTTAGCTGCGTGTGGCAACGGATGCAGTTGTCCATCACCACCTGACCCGTCAGCGTCTCGGCCTTGATGGCCTGATGCTCCATGTGGCCCACGAAATACGCCGTGTGCTTCAAGCCATCAACCGCCTTGAAACCATAATATACGGCCAGGTTCTGATGGGGCACGTGACAGTCATTACACGTGGCTCCGTTCGACTGGTGGTCGATACGTCCGTGCGAGGAGTGGCTCCACGTAGCGTAGTAAGGTGTCATGATGTGGCAGTTGACGCAGGCCGACGGGTTGTCGCCTATAAAATAAGTATGCGCCCTGAGCAGATACATAAACAATCCGCCGAGGCCGCACACGACGCCCGCTATAACCAGCAAACCCACCTTCGTTCTTTCTCCAATATCCATTTTGATATGTTTTATTCTGCAAATATAATCATAAATGAGGATAGAAACCGGTAACATCTGTGGTCTTTTGTGTAAAAGTATGTTAATTTTAAGAATTGTTAGTTGTTTATCGCTATCTTTGCACTATCTTTAAAACAATTATGGATATAGATACTCTTGAAGGACTACGCAAGTGTCCGCTATTTAAAGGATTTGGCGATAACGAGATCATTGATTTGATGCATGCCATTCGTTATCGAGTGACACGCTTATTTAAAGGCGACTTTCTGTTTGTTGCTGGTGAGGATTGTATTCATGCCAACATCTTGATAGATGGTGATGTCGTCGCATATCTTGAAGGCGCTTCTGACCGTTATATCCGTATGTCAACCTTTCATGCCGGCAACATGTTTGCGCCGGCATTCCTCTTCGCACAAGAACGTAGATATCCCGTTACGGTACAGGCGACGACAAACACGAGGGTCTTGCGAATTCTATCAGCAGATTTTGAGCGATTTCTCGAACTTGATTCCCGTCTGACTATGAATTTCGCGGTGATTCTTTCGAACCTGATTGCCGGACTTACCAAAAAGGTGGGAATGCTCCTGTTGAGTGTTCGCGACAAGATCGTTTTCTTCTTGAAAGAGGAGCAACGCCGTCAGCAGTCCAATACGATTCAGCTTTCTATGTCCCGTCAGGAATTGGCCGATCATTTCGGCATCCAGAAATATTCCCTGCAACGTGCCCTCAACGAACTTCAGGAGAGCGGTGCCATTCGCATTGATGGCAAGACAATAGAGATTCTGAAATTATAGGCCATCTACAACGGGATAGCCGCCATCACAGACCCAGTTTAGAGAACAACCTGATCGTTGACACAGCCAATAATAAGCCACCGAGTAAACTGACGATTCCTACCAATACGCTCCATAGCACCAATTTCTTCTTTTGTCATAAAGCCTTCAACGCCCAGAATGGTCAGACCTCCATACTGGCAGGTCTTGGCCTAAAGGGCTGACTCAGTTTCTGCGACTTAGAAGCACTCTCCACCTAAAGCCTTATATAGTTGTATGGTGGAACCCAATAATCCATAGCGGTGACTTAGTAGGGAGAGTCGTGCCTCTAGCAGTGCCTGGCGGGCCAGAAGCACTTGCAGATAGTTGACCTCGCTGTCGTAGCGCATCCGTTTCTCTGTTGCATCCAGCACATCCGTGAGTTTTTCAACTTGCTGTGAGATTTGTTTGATGGATCGCTGGGTGTATTGGCGGGTAGCCAGGACATTGTTGACCTCTTGTCCGGCTTTGAGAATGGCTTGATGGAAAGCAATCTTTGCCGTCTCTTGTCCGGCTTTAGCCTCCTTGACCGCTGCCCTCAGCTTGCCTTTGGCAAAAACGGGCTGTGTGAGCGAACCTAATGTCCTCATAAGCAGACCTGATGGAGAAACCACTTCATCAGCATCATTAGTCCAGCCGATGATGCCTGAGAGATTCAGGGTAGGGTAGAGGGCTGCCCGTGCCTTGTTGGTGAGATAGAAGGCTTTCTTGAGGGCTGCCTCTGCCTGACGGATATCAGGACGCGTGGCAAGTGCCTGGATATTCACTTGAGGTATCAGAGGCATTTGGTCGCAGGATGCCTGGAAGTCGCCCCTCTCGATATGACCGCTATAACGCCCTAACAAAGCACAAAGTGCATTTTCTGTTTCTATCATCTGCAGCTGAAGCGCCTCAAGGGTTTCCTCTGCTTCAAGTTTGCTGGCCTCAGCCATACTCACCTCGTCGCTGGTAGCCTCGCCCACAGCCATCAGAGCTTTCTGGGCTCGTACACTTTCATCCCAGCTGTTGACAATGCCTCGGGTCTCTTTGATCTGAGCATCGTACATCTCGAGTTGGTAATAGCTGGTGGCGATCGTGGCAATCAGTTCCACCTGCACAGCCTGTACATAGGCCGCCTTCTCCTCAACATTAGCAGCGGCGGCTTTCTTGGCATTCTGCAGCTTTCCGAAGATATCGACTTCCCAACTGGCTTCTGCTCTGAAACCAAATTTGCTTTCCGTCTTTGGGTCGTTTCCCGAATTCTTGAAACGCTCTGTCTCGCCTTTGGCTCCGAGTTCGAGTGAGGGGAACAACTCACCATTGGCATTGCGCAAGGAGGCTTTGGCTACATCTACTTGGAGCTTGGCGATGTTCAGGTTGCTGTTATGAGCCAACCCTTCCTCGATAAGAGCTGCCAGCCGGGGCTCTGTGAACAATTCACGCCACCCCTGTGAAAACGAGGAGTGAAGCGTGAAAAGTGAATCATCTGCCTGTGCAAGGTCGGAACGCACAATGCTGTCGTTGATGATGGAGCCCTTGCGCTGATAGTTGGAATAAGTGCCGCAACTGGTTAAGACAAACAAGGAGATGAGAAGAGGTACTACACTTTTGTGCAGCTGCCGCTTCGACATATATTTCTCCTCCAGATGCTGGAAGATAATAAAGAATACGGGTACGAAGAAAAGCAGCGCAAGGGTGCCAATTGTCATGCCTGCGATGACACAGACACCCAATGATATGTTACTGATGGCTCCTGCACCTGTGGCAAAGACCAGCGGTAACAGACCGATAATAAGTGTCATGGCAGTCATCAGGATAGGGCGCAGACGGACTTTGGCTGCCTCAAGAGCAGCATCGCGGATGCTCATGCCCTCACGGCGACGATCACTGGCATATTCCGTCAACAGAATTGCCGTCTTGGCAAGCAGACCAATCAGCATGATGATACCCACCTGCATGAAGATGTTGTTCTCCAATCCTGTCAGATAGACGGTAGCAAAACTGCCTGCAATGCCAAAAGGAACACTCAGCAATACGGCCATTGGGATGAGCATGCTCTCATATAGTGAGCATAGTACGAGATAGACAAAGATTATAACGAGCAGGAATACCCAGATCATGTTAGCGGTGGAAGAAACCTCTTCGCGGGTCGTTCCTGTGAAATCGTAACCATAGCCCTGTGGCAGCGACTGGCTGGCAACCTCAGCAATGGCTTGGATGACATCACCTGTACTATAGCCATCTTCTGGAGATACCTCGATGCTGATACTGGAGAACAGGTTGAAGCGCCCCAACGACTCTACGCCATAGGTCTTCTTGAGTGTCACCAGTTCGGTGATGGGAATATAGTAGTTATTATTAGTGCAGATCTGGATATTGTTCAGGTCGTCAATATCAGCACGCAACTCTGGATCAGCTTGTAGAATGACGTGATATAGCCTACCGAAGGCATTGAATTGCGAGGCATAATCACCACCAATATAACCATTCAGAATCCCAAGTACCTCAGTAGGCTCAACGCCATAGCGCTTGCAGATGGTAGCATTGACTGATACGGTATATTGGGGGAAGTTCACTTCATAGGAGCTGTATGCCGTATTGATCTCCTTACGCGCTTCCAAAGCTTTGGTAAAGCGGTCTGTCACTTCTTTCAGCTTGGATATAGAACGCCCTTCATAGTCTTGTATATACAAATCAATACCATCACTAAATCCATAGCCCGATACGGTAGGTGTGGCATAGATGTACATGGTGCCCGACTTAATGTGACTGGTGAGTTTTTTTATCTTCTCCATCACAGCGTCGATGGTATGGTCGCTACCTTTTCGTTCATCCCAAGGCTTGAGTTTCATGTCCAACATGCCCAGGTGTGCTCCTTCTCCACCGAGAATATTCCATCCCACCATAGATGCACATGTTTCTATCTCCTCAATATCCTTCACGGCTTCAGCTACTCTAAGGACTGTTTTTTTCGTTTGTTCAAGAGTAGAACCCGGTGGCGTTGTGATGTCAACCATTATTTCGCCAGTATCCTCATTTGGCACCAATCCGGTGGGTGTCACCCGTAAAAGCCATGCCAGCATGACGATGGTCACAACGAGCAGCACCCCCACGAGCCATTTGCGGCGGATGAATATAGACAGCCCTTTCCGATATTTCTCTGTCAAAACCGCCAGCGACGCATTAAAGGCCTTACTGAATCGGTTGCCGAATGTTTGAGCCCCACGAGCGGGATCAGCGTTAGCAGGGGTAGAGCCCCCTTCATCTTTAAGAAACAATGCACATAGTGCAGGGGAGAGCGTGAGTGCATTCAGTGTAGAGAAGGCCACAGCAGCAGCCATTGTCAGTCCGAACTCCTTATAGTATGTGCCGCTCAGACCGCCTGAAAATGAAGCTGGAATAAACACACACATAAAGACCACTGTTGTTGTAACGACAGCCGTACCGATATTGCCCATCGCATTGAGGGTGGCCTGATAAGGGCTACGCACCCCTTTCTCGAATTCGCTTTGTACAGCCTCTACTACCACAATCGCGTCATCGACTACAGTGCCGATAACCAGCACCAAGGCAAACAGGGTGATGAGGTTGAGCGAGAAGCCTACCATATACATAAAGGCGAATGTGGCGAGTAGTGAAACGATGATGGCAAAGGTCGGTATCAGTGTGGCGCGACTATTCTGTAGAAACACCAACACCACTAACACCACTAAAATGATAGCCTCAAATAGTGTTTTATAGACTTCCGACATAGATGCATCAAGAAATTCATTACTGTCTAACAGCATCTTAATTTCCACTCCTGGCGGCAGTTGCGGTTTCATCTCTTCTAAGAGTTTGTCAATCTCCAGGTTCACCTCTCGTGCATTAGTTCCAGGCATCTGTGTGATAAAGGCCACTGTGCCCTTGTGCCCGTTAATCCAGCTGTCGTAAGAATAAGTCTCCGAACCCAATTCACAACGAGCAACGTCTCGCAAACGTAAGTCCTGACCATCAGGAAGTGACTTGATGACAATATTTCCGAATTCCTCTTCGCTGATCAGTCGTCCCCGATATACCAAAGAGTATTGAAAGGTGTGCTTGGAATCTTTACCCAATGTACCGATGGGGGCTTCATTGTTCTGTCCCGTCAGAACCTCCTCTATGTCTTGAGGTTTAAGGTTACATTGTGCCATACGTTTCGGATCGAGCCATATGCGCATGGCAAAGGTATTGCCAAGCAAAGAAATTTTACCGACACCCTTGATGCGTTGCAGGCGCGGTTTGATGTTGATATCAAAATAGTTGGAGATGAAGTCACTCTCGAAACGGTCGTCAGTACATTCTAAGGCGATGGCTTTCAAGTATGTTTCTTGTGATGGTTCCACAAGAACACCTGTTTTGAGTACCTCACGAGGCAGCAGGCTCTCTACCTGCGATATTTTGTTCTTTACCATCACTACTGCCATTTCAGGGTCAGTACCATTCTTGAATACCACTTGGATGGAGGCAGCCCCACTGCTCGTTGATGATGAACTGATATATTCGATACCGTTGGCACCATTGATAGCCTGCTCAATAGGTACAATCACACTTTTCTGGACAGCCTCGGCACTGGCACCTGGATATTCTGCACTTACCTCTACGATGGGTGGTGCCACGTCGGGGAACTGTTCTACAGGCAGATTGACGTAGCCTACGATGCCCACCAGTGCCATCATCACAGCAAGGGCAATCGACAATATCGGACGGTCTATAAAAAATTTGCTTTTCACTATCTTACCTTTCAATTTTTACCTTAACCTGCATTCCATCTTTTATCAGTCCGGCTCCTTCAGCGATGATGATATCACCAGGCTCCAAACCCTCGGTCACAACATAGTCCTTTCCATTATCATAAGGAAAGACTTTGATTTCGCAAGCCTTGGCAATTCCATCAACAACTTTATACACAAACTGTTTATTCAGAATATCGTAAGTCGCCTCTTGTGGGATAACGATGGCATTCTTCAGTTCGTAGGGTATGATAATTGATCCATTGCTGCCGTTACGGAACAGGTCTTCTGAATTATCAAACGAAGCCCTGAGAATCAGAGAGCCTGTTGACTCCTCTACATTGCCGCTGATGGCATCGATATGTCCTTTATGTTGGAGTTCTTTCCCCCAATAAGTAACGAGTGTTACTGCTGGCAAGAGTGAGGGCAGATCACTCACACGGCATTTATAGATGTCTGCCAAGTCGTGAAGTGTTTTCTCCGACATAGAAATATAGACTAAAAGACGCTGAGGGTCAGTAACGTTGGTCAACTCCGTTTCCATCGAGGGGTCAACCAGTTCCCCTACGCGGTATTCAATCATGCTGAGCACACCATCAGAAGGACTAGTAATTACCGTATATGACAATTCGTTGCGGGCTGTCTCCAAGTCAGCCTGTGCCTCAGCCAAAGCACTTTCAGCTTCAGCCTTGGCATTGCGGGCCTTGTTCAAATCGAAATTGCCCACAACATGTTGGCGATATAACTCTTCCTTACCCTCTAAGTTCAGACGGGCAGTAGCCAGTTGTGCTTTTGCACTGGCTACTTTTGCCTCAGCATTTCTCACCGCAGCCTGATAGGGCGCCTGATCAATAATAATCAGTGGCTGACCTTTCTTTACATGAGACCCTTCCTTGACACAGATTTTGGTAATTCGTCCGCTGACCTGAGGCTTGATTTTCGCAGGATTTTCCGTCTCAATCATGGCAGTAAACTCTCGGGTGACGGTATAATCTTGCAACTTAATCGTCAAAGTACGATAGCCTTCATCGGGTTCTTCCTCGTCCTCGCCGCCACTCAGACTAAAGTATAATCCTCCTGCCAGCAGTAGTCCTGCCAACAGAAAAGCGGGAATCCATATTCTTTTGTTCATGTTCTTTACAATATTTGTTATGACCTTAATAATATCTGTCTTTGCAGTAACTAATCATTTGCATGGAAGGATCCGAGTAGAATGTTCTGTCCCCACATGTGCTTGTAGCTTAACTTCTCGCACATTGAGGAAATAATGCGAATGCCAAACTGCGGGTTATCCAGATCCAGAGCGCTTTGGGGCAAATGCTCCAGCGGATTAAAGGCCGAACCGGCATCCTTGATGATAAAGGAAATCTGGTCATCCGTATAGCGCAGGTGAACATCGATACTCCACTTCAGGACATCTCCTTTACTGTGTTCAATGATGTTCTTCATAATCTCCTCGCACGTCAGCATAATGTCATTGGTACGACTTTGCATTTTCGGATTGCTTGTCACAAATTGACGAATACGTTCCAACGATTCTCCGAGGGCTTCAACCTGATAAAGCACGGAGAAATCGAGCGATGAATCATGTGAACGTTTAGGGATTAGCGTAAAAGGCGACAACTCTTTATCACGATGGTGGTAATACAGCGTGTAGGCAAACATCATGGCTAGCATCAGCACACTCGAGATGGGGAAGCCCCACCATACTATAGAGGGAAAGAAGAAGATAAATGCTAAGATGATAAGATCTATAAAAAACATCTGACTGGTGAAGAGAGCCCCGCTGGCAAAACGATATCCCAGCAACTGGAACACCACACGCATGACATTCATCACGCCAATAGGCAACAGACACAGTGAGAAGATGCGTAAGGCCATCGACAGTGAGTCTATGCTTTCATCTCCACGGGCACCAAACAGCATAGCCACTGCCTGGGGCTCAATCAAGATGGCCAAAGTGAACAAAATGATTACTGAGCAGACTATACTTAAAATACGGCGTACCATCATACGGAGACCGGTGACATCTTCGTCGCCGGTGAGGAAGCCGCCAATGGAAACCATCGACGTCTCTACCCCGCTCAAAGCTATCATGACAAAATCGAAAATCTCCATGCAAACACTCCAGATGAACATGCTGCTACTGCCCAACTTATAGATGATGGCTGAGTTAAGCACCATAAAACCTGACATGAGGGCCATATCGCCAACTGTCAAAGGGATACCCTCGGCGAAGATTTCACGGGAAATGCTTAGGAAACCTTTACTGGGCATGTGACAGCGCAAGCTACTGTGCTGGTAGAGATGGCGGCAGAGAATGGCTACCACAATGAGGTCATTGATAACTGTGCCATACAACGCTCCGCTGATGCCCCAATGGAAGACACCTACAAATAGCAGATCGAGCAGGACGTTGGCAATACCGGCAATAATGACGGCACGGGTAACTACCTGTGGGTTGCCATCGGCCTCGGTGAAACCACATACTGCGTTATATATGAAGAGCGGCACCAGCTCGAGCAGAAAGAAGAGACGCAGGTAGGTCGTGGCATAGCCCGCAATAGAGGCGTCGGAACAAATGAACGACACTATCACGTCGCTGAACAGACCGCCAGTTACGACCAGTACCAGGCCTGAACTCATGAGCAGAACGACGGCTACGGCAGCTATATGACTGCCGTGTTCCATGTTGTTCTCCCCGATGGCCTTCGATATGAGTAACGTACCACCCATACTGATCAAGTAGCCTATATTGACGATGATGCCTATCACTGGCATGCAAACGCTGATGGCTGACATAGCATCAGGCCCGACGAAGTTTGCCACGACAATAGCATCTACCATGACTGCCAGCTGGATAGCTACGGCAGAGAATACTGAGGCCGTCAGAAACTTGCTGATGGCCCGGTTAATGAGGAATGGCTTTCGTTGAAGCTTCATGATTACAGATAATCTTAATTATTCATCAAAGAAACCCAAGCCATACAATGCCTTTGCAAAACGCTCTACATAGTCTTCGTCTATGGGCCTCCATTTGAATCCCAGACGGTAGAGCACTTGAGTGGTGTACCAGCTGTCGTAGTCCACGTCCTCAATGGAAACCCCCGCTGCACTGTCATAAGCCATCAGCGGACGAAGCAGTTCCACCAGCACAGGGTTCTGCATAGCTTTGTTCAGTCTACTTTCGAAGGCTTTCCGCTCCACACCCTTGACGAAGAGTCCTGCGCGGGCCAGTCCATCCAGGATGTCCACCTGCAGGATGGTGTGGTTGTTGTATGGATGGAATACCACACAGTCACGGGGAGTCTCAGCCAACAGCAGAATGGCACGGGCCAGTTCGTCGATAGGCGAGAACTCCTCTGGAGCATCCAGCTCGTCAAAAGGAATTTCACCCAATGCAACATAAGCCCTTAGTGTAGCCATGAAGTTGTTGCTGTTAAAGTTGATCTGGAACTCGCCGTCAGCCTGTCTGGCAGAGAGGTTACCCACACGCATGATCTTGGCGTTGAGGCCTCGGTTCTTGACCGCATCGAGCACCAAGTCCTCTGCCACGAATTTTGAGTGGACATACTGGTTGTCATCCACCTGCTGCCCCAGCCAGAAGCGCTGCTCGGTGAGCACGACATCCTTGGCAGGCACACCGTTGACACGGTCACCAGCGATACTGACGGTAGAGATATGGATGAGCCGGCTGTTTGTATGCAGGCAGAAGTCAATCAGCGCACGTACCGAATCGGTGTTCACATGTTCGATATCGTCACCACTGGAGAAGTGCTTGACATTGGCCACGCAATTGATGACGGTGAGTTCACGCCCTTTGAAGTTCTTGAGTGCATCCGTATTGCTCATCTCAGCCTTAAAGGCAACCACGCGCTTCTCAAGTATGGAAAAGTCTGTATCGTCAAAATAGTAGAAGTAGAGCGTTTTGAGCCTGTCCATAGGCTTCTCGCCCTCATCACAACGGACGGGACAGAAAATCTTGCCGCCATTGGTTTGGAGCAGCTCATGCAATATGTGGATACCCAAATAGCCGGTAGAGCCAGCTAGCAATACCCTGCCGATAGGCTGTCTGGAACCTTTGCGAATGGCTTCCAGGGTATTCCGCTGTAGCAGGTCGTCGTAGTCCTGATATGGATTTCCCGTAACAGTTGAAACGGCGTCGGGTGTCTTTTTCTCCTCGTTGGACAATACAACCGTTTCCGTCTTTATGGTTCTGCTCTGCTGCTGAGACTGTTTGACATAAGTTGCCAGTGCACGTGGGGTCTTCAGTTGGAAGAGATCGTTAAACACGATGTTCACCCCCTGTTTGCTGGCCTCTACAACGACACGGATGGCATTGATTGACGTGCCACCAAGCTCAAAAAAGTCATCGTTGGCACCGATGGGCGACACCTTCAGGATATTCTCGAAGACGTGGGCAAACATCACCTCTAAGTGTCCTTCTGGAGCCACATAATCGGTACCGCTCTTCAACTCGGGCTCTGGAAGTGCCTTGCGGTTGATCTTGCCGTTCGGGGTCAGCGGCATCTCGTCAAGCTGCATATAGGCCGCCGGAACCATGTAACCAGCCAGCGTTTCGGCAAGGAAGGCCTGCAGCGATGCCTTGTCGATGTCTTCTGTGGCAGAATAGTAGAGGCAGAGCGTCTGTCCCTGCCATACCTCAGCTGCAACCATGCTGATACCGTCGAACATGGCTGCACGTGCCTCTATCTCGCCCAGCTCGATACGGAATCCGCGCAGCTTCACCTGCGTGTCGATACGTCCGAGGTATTCCAGCTGGTTCTCGTCATTCCATCTCACCAGGTCGCCGGTATGGTACACCTTGATCTTTTCACCACCGATGGTGGCCTCACAGAACTTCTCAGCGGTCAGCTCAGGGCGCTTCCAGTAGCCCTTGGCCATCTGGGGACCGGCCATGCAGAGCTCACCTGTCTCACCCTTAGGCAGCAGGTTGCCCTTGCTGTCGAGCACCAGGGCCATGAGGTTGTAGAGCGGACGTCCGATGGGGATGTTGTCATAGTGTCGCGTCTTATCCACCTCGAAATAGGTGGAATCCACGGTGAACTCCGTTGGCCCGTAGGTGTTCAGCACGCGCCCAGTCGTCTGGGGCGTGGTGGTCATCTTCTCACCGCCCAGGACGATATAGTCAACATCCAGTGGCTCTCCGCTGCCGAGCAGCTGTCCGAGCTGGGTGGTGTAGCATCCTCCTGTGATGGCGTTGTCCGTCAGATACTGGCGCAGCAGTCCGATGTCCTTACGGGCAGGCTCTGGTACGATGTACATGGCTCCGCCGACGGTCAGCACGGGGTAGAGGTCCTCCACGGCGGCATCGAAGGCGAAGTTGCTGTGGCACGCGATGCGGCTCTCGGCCGTCAGGTACCACTCCTTGCGGATGAAGTGCACGAAGTTCATCAGCGCCTTGTGCTGGATCATCACCCCCTTGGGCTTACCCGTCGATCCTGAGGTGTAGATCATATAGGCGAGTGTCTCGGGGTTTGCTACGCGAAGGTCGCCCGCTGTGCAGTTGGCAACTGCCTCCTGCACGGCAGCCTCGTTCAGGGTCAGCGCGGCCTCACTGTCTTCCATCATATAGTCCACGCGCTCGGCGGGATAGTCCAGGTCGATGGGCATGTAGGCTACGGATGCCTTGTGTGCACCCAATGCCGCTGCCATGAACAGGCGCGAGCGGTCCATGCGGATGGCAATGAACGTGTCGGGCTGGAGGCCCTTCGCTATCAGGTAGCGTGCTACGGCGTCTGAGGCCTCGTCCAGTTCACGGTAGGTGTATGTGCCGTCGGTAGCTACGACGGCAGGCCGGTCGGGATGAAGGGCGACCTGCTCCTTGAACAGGTCAATCCATGTCTTTGTGGTGTCATACGTAAATGTCTCGCCGCGGGACAGGGCCAACAGTTCCTGCACCTCATCGGAGGCCACGAGCGCCACTTCGTTGAGTCTGCCGCCTTGGGCCATGTTATGCGCCATGCTCACGAAGGCCTGTCCCATCTTCTTGATGTCTGCAGCACTGTAACGGGTGCCGCTGTACTCCAGTGTCAGCTTGTAGCCGTCGTCTTGGGGATAGACAGAGAAGTCTATGGGCAGTTTGCTTGTGTCGGAATCTGCCGAGATGCCCTCTCCTTCCGCACTGTCGTCCTCGCGAATACCTCCCTGATAGTCAAAGATGGCCTCGGCGTGTATTTTCCGGCGCTCAACCAGCTGCGTGTAGGGATAGATATCGTTCTCGTAGCTATCCTGCAGCTGCTGATGGACGGCTTTCACGAAGTCTGCCACGGTGGTGTCGTTGTCCGTTGCCGGACGTACCACGGGGAGCGTCTTGACGAACATACCGACACAACTGATCAGGTCTGCACTGGCAGAACGGCCGTTGTTGATGGTCAGATAGAGAATGTCGTCTTCCCGTGTCAGTCGGCTCATGGTCTCCGCAAAGACTGCGTTCATAAAGCTGCTGACAGTGACTCCGCTGGCCGCACAGAAGGACTGTATGCCCTCGTCTGCAAATGGTATGGAGAGAGCGCCCGAGTCCTTGCCGTCGGGCTGGTCGGAGTCAGGTACGCTGAGTACGTTGGCACTGGCGGTCAACGTCTCGAAATACTGCTGTGCCTGTTCATAGACAGGTGTCTGCTTCATGGCCTGCTCATAGAGTGCAAAGTCGTAGGCGGTCACTTTCTCCGGCTGCAACGGTTTGCCTTCGTAGGCATCCTTCACACTCTGCATGAACACATCCGATGACAGGCCGTCATAGATGATGTGGTGAATGTCTGCAAAGAGATAGACATTCTGTGGCGCCTGATAGATTTCAATACGGTAGAGGCGGTCGTTGAACAGGTCGAAGGGTCGCACCCGCTGACTGAAGAATGCCTCGTCGGGCTCTTCATTCAGTGTCTGAATACTGATCACGGCCTCCTCGTCATCATGGCGCTCCTGCATCACGTCGCCCTCTGCCATAACCAGACGGGTCTTCAGGTAACAGTGCGCATCGACGGCCTGTCGTACGGCCTCGGCAAGCCGCCCCGCATCCATCTCCTTAAAACGGTAGAGGTCTGGGATGTTATACTGTGTCGTGTCGCGGTTCAGCTCCCAGTCGATATAGACGCCGCGCTGGTTCTCTGTCAGGGGATAGCGCTCCCGGCGCTCGTAGGCCTTAAGCTGCGGTATATCACTGTCGGTGTCTGTCTGTGAGAGTTCATTGGCTATCTGGCGGATGGTAGGCTCCCGCATGATGGTGGCCACAGTCACCTGACCTGACAGCTTGTCCTGGATGGCCACATTGAGGCGCATAGCTCCCAAGGACGTGAGTCCCAAGGAGAGCAGGTTGTTGGTGACACCGAAGCTGCTGGTGCCAAGCAGTTCAGCCACGATGTCGAACAGCTGTTGCTCGACATCATTCTCTGGCGCCACCACGTCCTCCAGCTGTATCTGCGGCGCGGGAAGTGCCTTGCGGTTGATCTTGCCGTTCGGGGTCAGCGGCATCTCGTCAAGCTGCATATAGGCCGTCGGCACCATGTATTCCGTCAGTGTCTTTGCAAGGAAGGCCTGCAGGGCATCCTTGTCGATGTCCTTTGTGGCAGAATAGTAGAGGCAGAGGGTCTGTCCCTGCCATACCTCAGCGGCAACCATGCTGATACCGTCGAACATGGCAGCACGTGCCTCAATCTCTCCCAGCTCGATACGGAATCCGCGCAGCTTCACCTGCGTGTCGATACGTCCGAGGTATTCCAGCTGGTTCTCGTCATTCCATCTCACCAGGTCGCCGGTATGGTACACCTTGATCTTTTCACCACCGATGGTGGCCTCACAGAACTTCTCAGCGGTCAGCTCAGGGCGCTTCCAGTAGCCCTTGGCCATCTGGGGACCGGCCATGCAGAGCTCACCTGTCTCACCCTTAGGCAGCAGGTTGCCCTTGCTGTCGAGCACCAGGGCCATGAGGTTGTAGAGCGGACGTCCGATGGGGATGTTGTCATAGTGTCGCGTCTTATCCACCTCGAAATAGGTGGAATCCACGGTGAACTCCGTTGGCCCGTAGGTGTTCAGCACGCGCCCAGTCGTCTGGGGCGTGGTGGTCATCTTCTCACCGCCCAGGACGATATAGTCAACATCCAGTGGCTCTCCGCTGCCGAGCAGCTGTCCGAGCTGGGTGGTGTAGCATCCTCCTGTGATGGCGTTGTCCGTCAGATACTGGCGCAGCAGTCCGATGTCCTTACGGGCAGGCTCTGGTACGATGTACATGGCTCCGCCGACGGTCAGCACGGGGTAGAGGTCCTCCACGGCGGCATCGAAGGCGAAGTTGCTGTGGCACGCGATGCGGCTCTCGGCCGTCAGGTACCACTCCTTGCGGATGAAGTGCACGAAGTTCATCAGCGCCTTGTGCTGGATCATCACCCCCTTGGGCTTACCCGTCGATCCTGAGGTGTAGATCATATAGGCGAGTGTCTCGGGGTTTGCTACGCGAAGGTCGCCCGCTGTGCAGTTGGCAACTGCCTCCTGCACGGCAGCCTCGTTCAGGGTCAGCGCGGCCTCACTGTCTTCCATCATATAGTCCACGCGCTCGGCGGGATAGTCCAGGTCGATGGGCATGTAGGCTACGGATGCCTTGTGTGCACCCAATGCCGCTGCCATGAACAGGCGCGAGCGGTCCATGCGGATGGCAATGAACGTGTCGGGCTGGAGGCCCTTCGCTATCAGGTAGCGTGCTACGGCGTCTGAGGCCTCGTCCAGTTCACGGTAGGTGTATGTGCCGTCGGTAGCTACGACGGCAGGCCGGTCGGGATGAAGGGCGACCTGCTCCTTGAACAGGTCAATCCATGTCTTTGTGGTGTCATACGTAAATGTCTCGCCGCGGGACAGGGCCAACAGTTCCTGCACCTCATCGGAGGCCACGAGCGCCACTTCGTTGAGTCTGCCGCCTTGGGCCATGTTATGCGCCATGCTCACGAAGGCCTGTCCCATCTTCTTGATGTCTGCAGCACTGTAACGGGTGCCGCTGTACTCCAGTGCCAGCTTGTAGCCGTCGCCTTGGGGATAGACAGAGAAATCTATGGGCAGTTTGGCTGTGTCGAGAGCAATTGAGATGTCCTCGCTTCCCGCACTGTCGCCTTCGATGATACCTCCCTGATATACGAACATGGCCTCGGCGTGTATTTTCCGGCGTTCAACCAACTGTGTGTATGGATAGATATCGTTTTCGTAACTTTCCTGCAGCTGCTGATGGACGGCTTTCACGAAGTCTGCCACGGTGGTGTCGTTGTCCGTTGCCGGACGCACCACGGGGAGCGTCTTGACGAACATACCGACGCAACTGATCAGGTCTGCACTGGCAGAACGGCCGTTATTGATGGTCAGATAGAGCATGTCGTCTTCCCGTGTCAGTCGGCTCATGGTCTCTGCAAAGACTGCGTGCATAAAGCTGCTGACAGTGACTCCGCTGGCCGCACAGAAGGACTGTATGCCCTCGTCTGCAAATGGTATGGAGAGGATGCCCGATTCCTTGCCGTCAGGCTGGTCGGAGTCTGGTACGCTGAGTACAGTGGCACTGGCGGTCAATGTCTCGAAATACTGCTGTGCCTGTTCATAGACAGGTGTCTGTTTCATGGCCTGCTCATAGAGGGCGAAGTCGTAGGCGGTCACTTTCTCCGGCTGCAACGGTTTGCCTTCGTAGGCATCCATCACACTCTGCAGGAATACATCCGATGACAGGCCGTCATAGATGATGTGGTGAATGTCGGCAAAGAGATAGACATTCTGTGGTGCCTGATAGATTTCAATACGGTAGAGGCGGTCGTTGAACAGATTGAAGGGTCGCATCCTCTGACCGAAGAATGCCGTGTCGGGCTCTTCATTCAGCGTCTCTATGCTTACCACGGCCTCCTCGTCATCGTGGCGCTCCTGCATCACGTCGCCCTCTGCCACAACCAGACGGGTCTTCAGGTAACTGTGCGCATCGATGGCCTGTCGTACGGCCTCGGCAAGCCGCCCCGCATCCATCTCCTTAAAACGGTAGAGGTCTGGGATGTTATACTGTGTCGTGTCGCGGTTCATCTCCCAGTCGATATAGACGCCGCGCTGGTTCTCTGTCAGGGGATAGCGCTCCCGGCGTTCGTAGGCCGTAAGCTGTGGCATATCACTGTCGGTGTCTGTCTGTGAGAGTTCATTGGCAATCTGGCGGATGGTAGGCTCACGCATGATGGTGGCTACGCTAATCTGCCGCCCCAGTTTACTCTGGATGACAACGTTTAGCTTCATCATATTTAATGATGACAACCCAAGTGACACAAGGTTATTGGTGACACCGAAACTGCTGGTGCCAAGCAGATCTGCCACCATGTCGAACAGCTGTTGCTCCAACTCGTTCTCGGGAGGCACAATGTCCTCCAGCTGTATCTGTGGCGCGGGGAGAGCCTTGCGGTTGATCTTGCCGTTCGGCGTCAGCGGCATCTCGTCAAGCTGCATATAGGCCGTCGGCACCATGTATTCCGTCAGTGTCTCTGCAAGGAAGGCCTGCAGCGATGCCTTGTCGATGTCCTTCGTGGCCGAATAGTAGAGGCAGAGGGTCTGTCCCTGCCATACCTCAGCGGCAACCATGCTGATACCGTCGAACATGGCTGCACGTGCCTCTATCTCACCCAGCTCGATACGGAATCCGCGCAGCTTCACCTGCGTGTCGATACGCCCGAGGTATTCCAGCTGGTTCTCGTCATTCCATCTCACCAGGTCGCCGGTACGGTACACCTTGACCTTCTCTGTGCCGATGGTGACCTCGCAGAACTTCTCAGCCGTCAGCTCAGGGCGCTTCCAGTAGCCCTTGGCCATCTGGGGACCGGCCATGCAGAGCTCACCTGTCTCACCCTTAGGCAGCAGGTTGCCCTTACTGTCGAGCACCAGGGCCATGAGGTTGTAGAGCGGACGTCCGATAGGGATGTTGTCATAGTGTCGCGTCTTATCCACCTCGAAATAGGTGGAATCCACGGTGAACTCCGTTGGCCCGTAGGTGTTCAGCACGCGCCCAGTCGTATTCGGAACACTCGTCATCTTCTCACCGCCGATACAGATATAGTCAAGATCCAGCGTCTCACCGCTGCCGAGCAGCTGTCCGAGCTGGGTGGTGTAGCCTCCTCCTGTGATGCGGTTGTCGGCGATATACTGGCGCAGCAGTCCGATGTCCATGCGGGCAGGCTCCGGTACGATGTACATGGCTCCGCCGACGGTCAGCACGGGATAGAGGTCCTCCACGGCGGCATCGAAGGCGAAGTTGCTGTGGCAGGCGATACGGCTCTCGGCCGTCAGGTGCCACTCCTTGCGGATGAAGTGCACGAAGTTCATCAGCGCCTTGTGCTGGATCATCACCCCCTTGGGCTTGCCCGTCGATCCTGAGGTGTAGATCATATAGGCGAGTGTCTCGGGGTTTGCTACGCGAAGGTCACCCGCTGTGCAGTTGGCAACAGCCTCCCGCACGGCAGCCTCGTTCAGGGTCAGCGCGGCCTCACTGTCCTCCATCATATAGTCCACGCGCTCGGCGGGATAGTCCAGGTCGATGGGCACATAGGCCACGGATGCCTTGTGCGCGCCCAATGCCGCTGCCATGAACAGGCGCGAGCGGTCCATGCGGATGGCAATGAACGTGTCGGGCTGGAGGCCCTTCGCTATCAGGTAGCGTGCCACGGCGTCTGAGGCCTCGTCCAGTTCACGGTAGGTGTATATGCCGTCGGTAGCTACGACGGCAGGCCGGTCGGGATGAAGGGCGACCTGCTCCTTGAACAGGTCAATCCATGTCTTTGTAGTATCATACGTAAATGTCTCACCGCGGGACAGGGTCAGAAGTTCCTGCATCTCATCGGGGGACAAAAGCTTCACTTCGCTTGTCTCTTTTTCCATGATTGTCTTTTGTTTGTTATATCTAACTTGCAAAGGTACTGTTTTTTTATTTAAAAGCATTGTTTTTTTGATTTTTTTTTGTTTTATGATAGAATATAAGTAATTTTGCAACTTAGTTGAACGATAAAAGTAATATAAACTATGCAGAACTTTGATTATGTAACCCCCACGCGACTGCTCTTTGGTCGTGATTCTATTGAGAGCCTTCCCGATGTTATGCGTCCCTTAGGCAAGCGTGTACTTCTGACCTATGGAGGCGGTAGCATCAAGAAAATAGGTCTCTACGACCGTGTAAGACAGTTACTCAGCGATTTTGATATTTTCGAGCTCTCTGGTATCCAGCCAAATCCCAAGTATGATCCCAGTGTACTCGACGGGGTACGCATCTGCAAAGAGCAGCAGGTGGACGTTATCCTGAGTGTGGGTGGCGGTAGTGTGCTCGACTGTTCGAAAGCCATTGCCGGAGGTGCCTTATACGACGGCGACCCCTGGGATCTCATTATTGACGAGGTTGAGACGAAGGCAGCCCTGCCCATTGTGGACATCATGACTGTTGCTGCTACGGGGTCGGAGTGGGACAATGGTGGGGTCATCTCGCGCACTGACACCCACGACAAGGTGAGCTATGTGGCTCCCTGTATCTTCCCTGTCTGTTCAATCCTCGATCCGGTATATACCTTCTCCGTATCCAAGCTACAGACAGCCGCGGGCTGTGCTGATGCTATGAACCATGTGATGGAGCAGTATTTCACTGACGAGACCACTCTGCTTAACGACGGCTTTTGTGAGTCGGTGCTGAGAAGTCTGATGGTGAACGGCCCCAAGTGCCTTGCTAACCCCGAAGACTATACCGCTCGTGCCGAGATGATGCTCTGCTGTACCTATGGCTGCAACGACATTCTGTCGCTGGGCAATTCTGACGGCGGCTGGCCTTGTCACGGTATAGAGGAAATCCTGAATGCCTACTATAATACTACGCATGGGGTGGGACTGGCCATTATCACGCCACGATGGATGCGTTATATATTGAACGAGCACTCCATCGACCGTTTCGTGAAGTACGGCATCAATGTGTTCGGTATTGATGCCTCACTGCCCAAGCAGGAGATTGCTGAAAAAGCCATCGACGCTACATATAAGTTTTTCGAGAGCATGGATCTTCCCATGCACTTGCGCGAGATAGGCATTGATGAGAGCCGTTTTGACGAGATAGCCCACAAAGTTGCTGCCGAAGAGGAACTCGACGAAGCGTGGGTTCCCCTTAGCGAAGCTGATGTCAAACAAATATTATTGGACTGCTTGTAAACCAACAGACCTGTTTCATCTGTTGAAGTTGTGGAATTCGACAAAACACTTAAGGTTGGGCTCCTGCTGGTTCAGCCTGAGCCATCGGCTCCAGCCGGTGGCCTTGTCAAAGCAGAGCTGCAATCTCCTTTGCAACCTGTAGGATTATCCTTTGATGTTCATTATTCTGTGTAGTTATGATCCACTACGATGACGACTTGCTGCTCGGGAACTAACGGCTGAAGCTCTGCGGTGAGTTGACTGACAAAGGCGGCCTCGTCGTGGACGGAGATATCAGGCACAATATCGACAGAAAGATATTTGTTCTTCTCTGAATAGTAGAAGCCGTGTACCTGAACAATGTCCTTGTGGGTGGCGAGGGTCTGCATCACCTGCGACTGGAACTCGGCACGACGGTTTTCGCCTGTAGCAACGGCATAGACGCCGACAGTCATGATAATACCGTGACGTTCGTACATCGCAGTGGAAATCCGACGTGTCAGACCGTGAATGTCGTACGCCGACATCGTATCATACACATTGATGTGCAGCGAACCAATCTTCACGTCAGGACCGTAGTTGTGCAGAATCAGGTCGAATACACCATGCACGCCTTCAAAGTCTGAGACCTCCTTTTGAATCTGTTTGGAGAAGTCTGCCGAGATGCTCGTACCTAACAGTTCGTTGACGGGCGAGGCCAACATCTCGATACCGGCCTTGATAATCACAACCGATATCAGTGCGCCCAGAATACCGTCGAGCGATACACCCCACAGCAACATAACACCTGCCGAGATAAGTGTTGCCAGCGTGATAACGGCATCGAATAGCGCATCAGAGCCGGAGGCAATCAGTGCGTCACTCTTCAGTTTTTCGCCTTTCTTCTTGACATATTGCCCAAGGATGAGTTTCACCACGATGGCCACCACGATAACCATCAGCGTCACCGTTGTATATTCTGGCTCCGTGGGGTCGAAGATTTTCTTCACCGACTCGATGAGTGAGGTGATACCTGCCGACAGCACGATAACGGCAATGATGATGGCACTGAAATACTCGATACGTCCAAAGCCGAAAGGATGCTTCCTATCGGCAGGACGCTGCGAGAGTTTTGTGCCTACGATGGTGATCACGCTCGACAGCGCATCGCTCAGGTTGTTGACGGCATCCATCACGATGGCCACACTACTGGCCAGTATTCCTACAGCGGCCTTGAAGCCTGCCAACAGCACATTGGCGGCAATGCCTATCCAACTGGTACGAATGATTTCTTGACTGCGATCCATTTTATCTTCTAATTTCTGCCGCGAAGATACACAAAAAATCCCAAAGCATTATCAACTTGCTTTGGGATTTATGATTTATTGGCTTTCAGTGGCCACGTTCCTTCTGCGCCAAACCTCGATGAGCATCACTCAGATCTCCGACCAACTACACTTCGCCGAGGTCACCACCTTCGCCCGCTTCTTCAACCGCATGAAGGGCATAACTCCGAGGGAGTTCAGAAAAGGAAAGTAAAAGACATTTACTCTATTACCTCTAAATAAAAACTGAACGGACGGAAACCGTCGTTGCAGCTGATCATCGCACTCATCGGGTTCTTCATCCATCCGTCGTAAAAGTTGCCCTCGCCTCGGGCCAGCGACTCCACA
>Ga0310695_10001341_pt1 | contig 58924 bp, 36 predicted proteins | sample RumenRJG_04DNA_FD_203882 | JGI IMG/M metagenome (GOLD analysis project Ga0310695, IMG submission 203882) | Bovine rumen microbial communities from Lethbridge, Alberta, Canada - RJG_04 (v2) (version 2) | ecosystem: Host-associated > Mammals > Digestive system > Stomach > Rumen | place: Canada...
TTATCCCCGATGATGACCACACAAAAGAAAATATTGCCCGCAGGTGGTGCTTTTAACCCATCCTCTTTTTTATCGCAAAGCCCCGACTTTCTCAAGCCAGGGCTTTGTTATGTCCAAGATTTTTTGGATGATAGCCGTGGGGACAGATTCTGAGTCATAGGAGCCGTCATACCAAATACGCACAGCACTCTGACCCCATGTGCTTTCATTTTTTTCTAAAAGAAAAAAGTTTTTTGGGAAAAAGTGATTCCACAAGGCTTGCAGACAATCAATTCATCCATTAAGACAATTTGCAGGCATGTTAACATTTAACAATTTAACAATTTAACAATTGGTGTTTGAGTAAATGGAGTAAGAAATAAGTAATATTATATATATATTATAATATATATATAATATTAATATATAATTATAATATATTATTGATGTTTGTTGTTCATTTTCGAAAAAGGCAATTGTTAAATTGTTAATTGTTAAGTTTCTAAGAATATGTAAAAGTTTAAGATTGCTATTTGAATACGGAACTATTTGCGCAAAACTCTTTATCTTATTATACTTTTTTTGCATAATTCGAAAATTATTTGTACCTTTGCAGTCAAATATTTTACCTTAAACATTTTAACATCAAAAACATCTTATCTATGACTAAAGAGAAATTCATGATCAGAGCTTATGGCAAGTCGGAATTCGCCTTGCTGATGTTCCCAACGATCGATGATCCGAAGGTGGCGCAGGCCAAACTGCTGCGCTGGATCAAGAAGGACAAGCAGTTTCACCAGAGTCTCGTGGGGATGGGACTCTCCTCACACGACAAGGACTATAGCCCGGGGAGGGAGGTAACCTCTTCCCCTCCTGAGTCAGGAGGGGAAGAGGTTACTAAAGGATGGCAGTTAAGGGCGTAAGGGATGCCTAGTAAGTGCGTAAGGAATAGGGAGTTATATAGATAAAGTCCTATCCTTTATGGGGTTAGGAGGCATCGGTAACGGAGTAAACAGGCATTACTGACAGGGTAAAGTGGCAGGGGGTAAAAAATCACGGATTATTATTTCACACATACCATAAATATATAGCAAAAAACTTGTCTGTTTCAGTTTTTTTTTGTACCTTTGCACCAAAATAATATATGACTAAAACAAACAAGATTATGAAGAAAAATTTGATCCTTCTGCTCCTTGCGCTGCTGCCCATCAGTGTTGCAGCCTACACGCTAAAGCGCGTCAGCGTCCACGATCCCAGTATCGTGTGGGAGCCTAACACGCAAACCTATTACATCTTTGGATCTCACCGTGCAGCGGCGAAGACCAAGGATCTGATGAACTGGACGGAATTTAGAGCCCCCTGGAAAGCAGGCAGCAACAACGATGCTGCCGACAACGTATCCTTTACGACGCCAGCCGTCACGAAAGTGAAGAAGGGCGGGCAGGAGTATGACTTCAACTTCGATGCCCAGGCCTGGTCGAAGCGTGGCAACAGCGGCTACAATATCGGCGGCAACCTGTGGGCACCCGATGTGGTCTACAACAAGGCGATGCAGAAGTGGTGCATGTACATGAGTGTCAATGGCGACGCCTGGTTCTCGAGCATCGTCCTGCTGACTGCCGACAACATCGAGGGTCCCTACTCTTATCAGGCCCCCGTGGTGATCAGCGGATTCAAGAACGGTACAAGTTACAAGGATACCGACCTGGAGATCGTCATTGGCGAACAGGCCTCGCTGCCAGAACGCTACAACGTGGGCAACAAATGGGGCGAACGCTATCCGAACAACATCGACCCCTGCGTGTTCTACGACGAAGAAGGCAAACTCTGGATGTCGTACGGCTCGTGGAGCGGTGGCATCTGGATGCTCGAACTCGACGAGAACACAGGCCTGCGCGACTACGACGTCGACTATGAGTTGGTGGGCGAGGGCAACGGCATCACCGTCGACCCCTACTTCGGCAAGAAGATTGCCGGTGGCTACTACGCCTCGGGCGAGGCCTCGTATATCGAGTATATCGGCGGCTATTACTTCCTGTTTGTGACCAATGGCGGACTGGCTGCCGGCGGTGTCGCCAACGACTATAACAACGGTGGCTATCAGATGCGCGTGTTCCGTTCGGAGAAGCCCGACGGTCCCTATGTCGATGCCAATGGCAACGAAGCCATCCTGCCACGCTACCTGCTGAACTTCGGTGCCAGAGAGAATGACGGCAACCGCGGTGTGAACATCTTCGGTGCCTATGGCGAATGGGGCAACCAGACAAGGAAGAACTACTCTGAGCGCTCACAGGGCCATAACTCCATCATCGCCGCAGAGGACGGACGTACCTATCTGGTCTATCACACCCGTTTCCAGAATCGGGGCGAGGGGCATGAGGTGCGCGTTCACCAGGTGTTCCAGAACGAAGAAGGCTGGCTCGTCGCTGCCCCGTTCGAGTATACTGGCGAGGAAGTGAAGAGTGCCGACATCGCGAACAGCCAGCAGATAGCCACAGACCAGATAGCGGGCGGCTACAAACTGCTGATCCACAACTACAAACTCGACCACACCAAGAAGGCACTGAGCAAGCCCGTGGAGATATCGCTCAATGCCGACGGCACCATCACTGGCGACAACAGCGGCCAGTGGACCATCCAGGAAGGCAAGTCGTATATTAACATCACACTGGGCAATACGCTTTATCAGGGTGTGATGGTGGAACAGACGATGGAGCCCTCTGACGACAAGGTGGTGGCCTTTACGGCCATGGCGAAGAACGGCGTAGCCATCTGGGGATATAAATACACGGACGTGACGACCCCCGAAGAGCCTGAGACACCCGTCGAGGCCACATGGACCTATAAGCAGGACTTCAGCACGACAGACGGCCTAACCATCGTGGGCGGCGGCTCGTTCGTCGAGGATGCCACCTTCGGCCACGCCTACCAGAACGGCGGCGGCGCCATCCGCAGCCACTACCTGCTGCTGCCGGAGGATGTGCTCTCGCACGCTCAGGAGACCCAGCAGATGACCATCGCCTTCTGGGTGAACGCCGCCAATGCCGGTGCGCTGAACGACTACACCTACGCCCCGTTCTTCACGGCATACGCCAATGCCCCCGGTGCCTCTAACACCACACCGATGCTGGCATTGCAGAGCCGCGGACCGGTGCAGATCAATAATAGCGGATGGTGCGACTTCACGGGCGCCAACCATGCAGGCGGCAAGGTGAACATCTATCACCAGAATGCCTGGGAAGCCGGCGACGCCTCGTACAATTTCGTACGCAACTGGCTCGACGACGGCAAGTGGCACTACTATGCCATCACCTTCAAGGCCAAGGAGGTAATCCAGTACATGGACGGCGAGGTGACGAACCAATGGACGCTCTATCCCACGGTGGACGGCCAGAACGTCACGGGTCTCTTCGACCACGGCGGCGACCTGAAGTACATCTGCCTCGGCGGTAACCAGGCCTGGGACTGGGGAGACAAGGATGCGAAGTTCATGTTCGCACGTCTGCTCATCCAGAACAATGCCATGACGGCTGACGACATCAAGGCCCAGATGGCCGAGGACACCACGACAGGCATCCAGAGCGTCGTAACCGGAAAATCGTCGGATGGTCAATATTACGACCTGCGCGGTCAGCAGATCGCAAGCCCACAGAAGAAGGGCATCTATATCAAGGACGGTAAGAAGATTGTGATTAAATAATCAGTCCGGCCAGACTAATTATTATTAAACACAGAGATACAGAGACACAGAGATGATCATCCTTCACCCTCTGCGCAGTCATAAAAACTCTGTATCTCTGTGTCTCTGTGTCTAATATTATTTTGTACCAAATTTATTTTTAACGGCTACTTAAATTATTCCTCCCAGCGGAAGACGGCACCATTGCGACGGGCCGGATCAGCACCAGTGAAGTCCATCGAATAGGGACTGCCGGTCGTGGGGCTCTTGCCGATATAGCGATGGGTGCGCATGGACATCAGCATGAACTCATGGTTGAGATAGTCCTGCCACATAAACACCTCAGCCTTCGACTCGTCCGTCGTTAGGCGGACATCACCGGCCAGGCCATAGCCGGCACAGAAGACGTAACGGCCATCCTCGCACTGCAGGATCACCTGACCCTGGCCCTTGTCGATGATACGGAAACGGGTGAGTCTGGCGGCATCTGACGTTGAGGAGGTCCCGGCTTCTGTATCGTAGAGCAGACCGTGCTCCATGGCGATGGCAGGCTTTCCCGTAGCCAGATTGATGATGCGGAAACTCTTGCCATAAGGGATGTTGCCGCTGCGATCAGCCATCGGCTCCTCTACGGTGATGTTGTCGAACTCGGCATAGCCGCCCTTCTGTCCCTTATGGTTGAAGGCAAAGAGGGCATGGCGAGAGCCTTGGAAGGAGATCAACTGATAACTGAGCGGCATCTTGCGACCCAGGGTCTTATACTCCTTGCCGTCCAGACTATAAGCATATTGCATCTGGTCGTTGTCGTAGTCACCAATGCAGCGGAGGTAGATTCTCGAGGTTTGAGGTTTGAGGATTGAGGTTTGAGGTTTGAGGACTGTGGTATCGTTGGTCAGTTGCTCGAAGCATTGCAGGGTAAAATCGTTGCCGTCTTTGACAATGCCGATCCATGAGCAGGGCACGTTGATGTTCCCCAGGCCAGCCACATCACCATCCTTCATGCCTTTCGTATAGAGTTCGACGGTAGTGACAGAGGTAGGACCAATGACGCGCTGAGTGAGGGTGTTGCGGGCCCACATGAGTTGTTCGGCAGGCATCGTGTTGAGACGGAGACGACCGTTGTTCAGGCTCCACATCTTGTCGTCGGGGTTGTGGTTCCACTGCCAGATGGGCTTGAGGGATTTATCGGAGGTGCGGGGGTGCGGGGGTACGGAGGTGCGAGAATACTCAAAGTCGTCGGAACGGTCGTATGGGGCAAAAGAGGTATTCTCGTACCCCCGTACCCCCGCACCTCCGTTCCCCCGTACATCCGGCTTTCGCCAGGTACGTGGAGCGCGGCCCAGATTACCCTCGAGACCCAACATGGGCCAACCATCCTTCCAGGTGATGGGAGCGAGGGTGACAGTACGGCCAATGCTGTGGAAGTCCATCATCAGCAGGGCCCACCACTGTCCGCTCTGGTCTTCCACGATGCCCCCCTGATGGATGTTCGTACAGGCGGTGGCATCCTTGTCGACCTCGGGGATGCCGAACTTCGTGCCGTCGTGCCCGATACGGTACTGTTCTCCCTCGGGCACCTGTGTCAGCGAGGCAGCATGGTAGCCGAAGGTCTCGTCGGCAGTGATGGTGATGGTCTCGTAAGGTCCCCAGATGCTCTTTGAGCGCGAGCAGAGTGTGCGGCCGTTGGGTTTGTAGTCGGTAGAGATGAGATAGTACATCCCGTTGATCTTATACATGTGGTGACCCTCGCCGACGGCACTGCCTTCAGGGATGATGGTGCGCTCCGTCTCCTCGACAGGTCCGCTCATGTCGGCCTTCAGTTCCGTACACTTCACCTCGCCATAACCATGAATGGCATAGATCTTGCCATCGTCGTCGAAAAGCACGGAGAGGTCGTAGATGCGCCCCTGCATGTTATGGTGTTTCCACGGCCCGCGGATGTCCTTCGAGGTATAGCACTGCAGACCCTTGCCGTTGATGTTGGTAAACACATAGAACTGACCGTTGGCATAGCGGATGGCGGGTGCCCACACACCTTGACCATAGATTTCCTTATGGTTCTTCAGCGAGAAGGCATCGTCGTCAAAGTCAAAGCGGTCGAAACAGTAACTGATGTTTTCCCAGTTCACGAGGTCCTTGGAGTGCAGGATCACCAGTCCTGGCACGGTGTGCATCGTCGTGCCAGCGAGGTAGTAGTCATCACCCACCCGCAGGATGTCGGGGTCGGAGAACTCATCGTAAAAGAGCGGATTGGTATAAGTACCATTCCCGTTGTCTGCCGTCCACGATTGTGCATGTGCTAAAGGTGAAAAGGTGAAAAGGTGAAAAAGTGAAACACCTATCACCAAGCCCTTTACCTTTATTCTTATATTTTTCATCATTCCTTATTTTTAATATTTCACTTTTTCACCTTTTCACTCTTTCACCTTTTCACCTTTATTCCAATGTCGGCCATCCGTCAGCCGTCCAGTGGATAGGCCGCTGGATGAGTATCGAGGCCCCCTGGTGGGCGATGCTGTACCCATGACAGATGAAGATATCCTCACCATTGAAGGTGTAGGCCGCACAGTGCCCGGCAGCCTCGAAGGCTTTCTTGTCGCCCTTAAGGAACACCTTGCCGCCGCCATAGCGCATGTCGATGCCAGCAGGGTCGAGATAGGGACCGTCTACCGTCTTGCTGCGCCCCACGGCCACCTGGTAGGTACTCTTGGAGCCCTGACAGCAATAGTCCCAACTGACGAAGAGATAGTACCATCCATCGTGTTTGAAGATAAACGGTGCCTCGATGGCGTTAGGTCCGGCATAGTCTGAGGTAGGATTCTTTGGTGGGTTTGGGTTGACGGGCAGCGCAGCCTTCGCGTCGGGGTCGCTGAGGTTATAGCGGCGCGCGATGGTACGTGGTTTCTCGCCCTTGGCGATATGCATGGTCGTATCGAGGCGCACTAGCTGGATGCCGTCCCAGAAGGAGCCCCACACGAGCCAGGGCTGATTCTGGTCGTCGACGACGAAGTTCGGGTCGATGGCGTTCCAGTTGTCACGCTGCTCTCGCGAGGCAACGATACATCCCTCGTCCTCCCACACGGGGAAGTTGAGCGAGCGCTTCGAGAGCAGTCCGATGGCCGACCCGTTTTTGCCAAAGGTAGAGCAACTGTATGCCAGCCACCACTTGCCGTGGTATTTGATCACGTCAGGAGCCCACACATGGAGGCGGAAGCCAGGCACGGAGTCCATCGTCCACTTGGGGATGACGTTCATCACGGGCTCTGCCTTCACCGTCCAGGTCTTGCGGTCCTTGGAGGTCATGTGCTGTATGCCCATGCCTGTGGCAAAGATATGATAGGTGCTGTCCTCGTAGGCCATCACGGGATCGTGCACCATGGGTGTGTCCGTCTCGAAGTCAGCGAGTCGCATGTGGCGCTGACCTATCACTGGCATAGAGACAAAGAGGGCTGCCAGCGACAACAATATCGTTTTCGCTTTCATTGGATTGTCTTTTTAAGTAAAGAAGGAAAAGGGGCGGGCTTCGCAAAGTCCGCCCCTTGATAAAGAAATTAACTAACTAATTAACTATGTAAAGTGAGGTCTGATTTTATTCAAACACAAGGTAACTGCCATCTACCGTGAAACGGAAGAAGAGGTCGTCAGGATCAATGGTGTTGATTCCGATATAGTCCTGAGTGTAGTCAACACCATCAGTACCATGCATCAGCACCTTGATATCAGCCGTTCCGTCACCGTTGTTGACAATCTGGGCAGAACACTTAGCGCCGTTCATGGCAGCAAGCCATGTGGCCCAGTCGCCCTGAGAACCTATGGTCACCAAACCGGGATTGCCATCATAGCCGGCACCCCAGCCCCAGTTATCAGCACGGACCACGGCATATTCCTGGCTGACTTCAGCACGGTTCAGGATGATCACGAAGTTATTCCAGTTACCAGCACCAGAGGTGTAGTTGGTGAAGTTGACGGTACACACCTGATGTGCCTTTACCTGCACATTAGGAGTAAACGCCGTCCACCAAGGCGTAGTGCAATCAGGAGTTCCGAGTTCTGTATCAAATACCAGATGGCAAGCATCAACAGTGAAGCGGAAGTACATGTCGTCGGGATCAATAGTGCTGATGCCACTATACTCCTGTACATATTCAACACCGTTATTACCAATCATCACAGCCTTGATGTCAGCAGAGCCATCACCATTGTTGGTGATATAAGCGGTAACCTTAGCACCATCCATGGAAGCGCGCCAGAGATCCCAGTCGCCCTGAGTGCCATTGGTCTTCAGATTTGGATTGCCGTCATAGCCAGCGCCCCAGCCCCAGTTGTCGGCACGGACCACTGCATATTCCTGGCTGACGTCAGCCTTGTTCAGCACAATCACGAAGTTATTCCAGTTGTTTTCACCATTCGTGTAATTGGTGAAGTGGACAACCTTCGTCTCCTTCGGGTCAACCTTGATGTTCTCTGTATGAACAGTCCACCAAGCCTGGCTGTTATCCTCAGCGCCGAGGATAATCGGGTTCGGAACAACGACAGTCTCCGTAAATGCAGAGAGTTCGTTCACCACGCTGAAGGCCTTAACGGCAGCCACAGGATTTTCGCAAGCAGCGCCCTTGAAGGTCTTGTTATACATAGCCACCAGCGTCTTCTGTCCCAGTTCATCGATATCGGGGATAGCCTGGAATGTCAGATCCTCTGCTGTTACAGCCTTCACGACACCCTGTTCGAAATAGACGACACCAGTCACGTTGGCAACAGCCTCTTCCAATGTGGTACCGACGAGCACCTCACTGGGCACACCAGAAATCTCCATCGACAGAGGCTGCTTGTCCTCCTTAGAGGTATAGCCTCCGATAGGCTCGATAGTGGAACCAATGAAACTGACCAGAGAGCCCTCAATACCGACGCGGCAAGCAAGATCAGCCTCCGAACCTGTCGATGGGAAGGAACTTGTCTGGGTGTAGGTCTTTGTCAGATTGCCGTTGGTCATCTCGATGTAGAGACCACCGTTCGAACGGTCAACAGTCAGGGTGATTTTTCCGTTCATCTTCTGAACAGAGGCATCGATATCGTCAGCGCCAGAAGAGTTTTGGAAACTGCCGCCTACCAGACTTCTGTCAATCTCCTCACCTGTCGTATTCCATTCAGAGTTCTTGGTCGGGTCGTTATCGAAACGGATGACACCATACTCAGCACCTACATCAGGACCACCAGTCCAGTCATTCAGTACAACGTAGAAGTTCTTGTAATATTTGTTGTCTGGGTTCACCGTCAGGTTGAACTGTGCCTGCCATTTCTCACCAGCAGGTATGACGTAAGTCTTACCCAGTGTCCAGAAGCCTGAGGACAGATCCTCTGCTCCGATGTTATATACATCTTCATGAAGACCTTCAATCTCTTCTTCTTCGCCACTCTGATTCTTTGAAGCAGCGATGGAGTCTATCTTTTCCGACATCCAGTCTGGGCCGTTGATTGTGAACAGGTCACCGCCCTCACAACTCGTCAGAGCCAATAGCCCTAAGGCTGCAGAGCAGATGACTGTTGATATTTTATTGTATTTCATAACCTAAAATTCTTAAATTATTTCATTTTTTCACTTATTCGCTTTTTCACCTATTCAACGCCTTAGAGGTTGACTACTGGGTGAACTGGTCCATACAGCGAGCCAGCATTGCTCGTACTGTTATTGGCTGAGTTGCCCACCAGTTTGGGGTTATCGTTAAGTGTTCCCTGGAAGATGGGGAAGAACTCATGACCATTGATCCATGTGTCGAAAGAACTCTTGCTGCAAATGGTGTAGTCAACAGCATCCTTCGGAGTATAGTCGATAAGACCTGCTGCATAGTCAGCCTTGGTCCAGAAATCGACAGCCGCATGCTCCTTCATCTGCTGCAGGCGGCCATTGTCATAGAAGAAGCCCCAGCGGATGAGGTCGAAGCCACGGCCGAACTCACAGCCGAACTCCTTCGGGCGCTCCACATTGGCAATCTGCTCAAAGAGTTTGTCGGCAGAATCGAAATCAGCCAACTTCAGGTCAGCCAGACCAGCACGCTCACGCACCTGATTGATCCAGTCGATAGCCTGCTGTGTAGGACCGTTCACCTCGTTCTCGCACTCTGCAGCACGGAGAAGCACGTCGGAATAGCGCATCATGCGCAGGTTAATACCGCAACGCATACCTGTCACCACCTTGTCATAGAGACCAGTGCGGAGGTTCGTATGCTTAGCCACGGGCAGACCACCGTTGTTATTGTTGGTCACGACAGGAATGTTCTTGTTTGTCCAGTCGTCAGTCATCTTGATGGTATAGATCCTGTTACCATACTCAAAGCCATCCCACTCAGGCTCATAGGTACCGATAGTCCAGTAGAGGCGTGGGTCGAGCGATCCCTTCGTGGTGCGCTCTGCCTTGAACAGATTGTAAAGCCAGGGAGAAGCAGAAAGGTCTGCCCAACCACCGCAGTCGCCAGGAGCGAAGTTACTCTCGACAGCAGAACCCTGAGTAGCATTCTTGCTGGTGTTCACAGGTGTCCATTCGTCGACTGTGCCCTGAGATCCGTAGTCAAGGAGTTGAATCTCAAAAAGGCTCTCTGCATTATTCTCAAAAGCAGAACCCTCACGGAAGTTGTCGCCATAATTGGCCATCAGTTTATAAGTGCCATACTTGCCACTGATAATATCCTTCAGGACCGTGAGAGCCTCACTATACTTGTGGCGCATCATCAGAGCACGGGCATAGTAACCAGCAGCAGCACCACTGGTGGCACGGCCTTGGGCCCACTGACCGCCAAGGTCACGAGAGGGCAGGAGCACCATTGCCTCAGAGAAGTCTTTCTCCACCTGATCCCAGACCTCATCATAGGTGCTGTTAGCAACATACATGGTCTCAAGAGACTCATAGACGCTATAGTCTGTGATAATCATAGGATTCTGATAATATCCGGCGAGCATATAGTAAGACAAGCCGCGAAGGAACAGAGCCTGGCCTAAAAGACGGTCCTCTGCATCTGTCAGTCCTTCTTGTTTATTTTCCAATTCGTTGGTCACGAAGTTACATGCCCTGATGGTGTAGAACCAGTCACGCCAAGGCCATTGGCATCCGATTTCATCAGTGAAGGGCGCGTTGAAGTCATCGTATGGCATGTACCATATCTGAGATGAATTCCACACCTCGTCACCACGACAGACATCAAGCATATAGCCTACACGTCCGTAGGTTCCTTCCATACGGATGTGATTATAACAAGCGATGACAGCCTCTTCCAGGTCAGCGACATTATGGCCGAAAATCTCTGCTGTCGGCTGGTTGGGGTTCGTCACATCCAACTTGCTGTCGCACGATGTGAGCGCACCAAGGCCTAAAACCAGCGCTAAGGAAATTTTATGTAGTTTCATATCTTTTGTATTTTAAAATTAGAATGTGAAGTTGATACCAGCCATGAAGCTTCTTGGGGTAGGATATGAGCAGTAGTTGAAGCCCGGTGTGAACGTACCGCCGGCAAAGTCTACATTATATCCATGATACTTCGTGAAGGTGTAGAGATTCTGGGCAGACACATAGATGCGGACACCCGATACATAGTCGGCGAACCACTTGTTGGGCAGGTTACAGCCAAGTTCCACGTTGGCAATCTTCCAGTATGCTGCGTTCTGGATCTTACGGTCGCTGAACAGGTCGTTCCAAGCCAGCGAACCACCATTAGCCAGATACGTACGGGGAACGTCGGCCACATATTTAATGACATTACCATTCTGGTCGTATTCTGAACCCACATTGGCACCAAGAATGCTTACGTCCTTGTTGCCATAGCCGTAGCAGGAGTTCAGAGCGTTGTACAGATCGTCAGTCACATGATAGCCGAGAGCACCATAGGTAGAGATACTCAGGTCGAAGATGCCATACTCCAGATGTGCGCTCAGACCGAAGTTGACACTGGGAAGGCCACTTCCGAGCACTGTCTGGTCATCAGAATTGATCTGACCGTCGCCATTGACATCACGATAGTAGCAGTCACCGACGTTTGCACCAGGCTGATACTCGCTGAAGCCCTTAGACTGTGCCATGGCGTTCAGTTCGGCCAACTGTTCCTTCGTACGGATAATGCCCTGATAGTCCCATCCATAGAACTTACCAGCCTCTTCACCCACCTGAGTGATGTAAGCACCTGTGATATATCTCTCCTCGCCAAAACCAAGCGAAGTCACCTTGTTCTTCAGCGTACTCAGGTTGGCACTGATTTCGTGCTTCAGGGCATGGTCGTGGTTGCGATAGGTAACAGAGAACTCAAGACCGCTGTTCTCCAGAGAGGCTGCATTCATGGTGACCGTGGTGTTGGCTACACCAGCGCTTGCAGGCACAGGTACACTATACAGAAGGTCCTCAGACTTATTCTTATACCACTCTGCAGTGAACTCAATACGATTGTTGAAGAAAGCCATGTCGAGACCAATGTTATAAGTCTTTCTCTTCTCCCAAGACAGACTAGTATAAGTGTAATTATGAACGGCAGAACCATAGACGGCGCTATTGGCAAAACTATACGACATGTTCTTACGGTCCATCACCGTCTGAGTAGCATAGTCAGCCACAGAAGCCTCATTACCGAGTTCACCATAACTGGCGCGCAGTTTGAACATATTGACAATGTTACGGTCGATGGGGAAGAACTTTTCCTTGTCGAAACGCCAACCTAAAGAAATAGACTTGAAGGTGTCCCAACGGCTGTCAGGAGACAGACGGGAACTACCGTCACGACGGATAATACCAGAAATCAGGTATTTGCCATCGTAGTCGTAGTTCAGACGAGCGAGGTATGAAGCGATGGTATGCTTATATTCCGAACTGCTGGCATCTCTTGTGGCAGCATTCTGGAACTGCAGATAGTAAGGCTCCGTAAACTCTGTGCCCGTAACAGTCAGGAAACTGGAGTTCTCCTGCTGGAAGGTCTGGCCGACCACGAGGTTCACATGATGGAGTCCCATCGTGCCGTCATAGGTCAGCGTATTCTCTATCAGTGCATCCGTATATTTGTTGTGATTGTCTACGAGCGTCTCATTTTCCTTGGCCTGATACACACGGTTACTCTGAATCCATGCAGGATTCCACATACGTCCCTTTACATTGGTCGTGCTATAAGAAAGATTCAGTTTATAAGACAAACTGTGATTCTTACTCTCAACACCGATCATCTTCAGAAGATCAACATCTGCAGAAGCCGTTCCCACGAAACGGTCTACGATCGTGTTACGGGTCAGCATATTATTGTAGAACAACGGGTTTCTAGCCGAGATATCGCCATGAATTGTATCATAATACACGCCATAACCCATGGCATCATGATTATAGGCGCTTGCAGCACCCACCACATCGTCGAGCACCCATGTGCTTTCATCGTAAGCCTTGATGGTCGGCTGAATCAGCAGCGCATTGTAGATCACAGGGTCGTTGGCACCATACAGTCCCTGCACATACGAGGCATCCGTATTGGCACGAGCCATACCGTCCTGATCTGAGTGAGAGTATACGAAACTGGTGCGGAACTTGATGAACTTCGTATCCATCGTATTATTCACACGTGCGGTATAACGCTCAAAGTTAGGACCTGCACCCTCTAAAGTACCCTTCTGTTTGAAATAGTCCAAACTAATATTATAGGTATTATGAGCTCCACCGCCACTCAGATTGACGCTGTGGTTCTGACGGATACCCGTCTTGAACACCTCGCCCAGCCAGTCGGTGTCGGTATTATCGAAGAAACGATAAACGCCGTCCTCTCCCTTTGAGTAACCACCAGGCAGTGGCGTCGCAGAATTGAAGGCAGCCTGACCCAGATAGTTACTGTACTGAGACGCATTCATCACATCGTAGACACCCTTCTGAATCTGGTCTACACCAAAGTAGCCTTTATAGTCGACCTTCAAAGGCTGGTCTTTCTTACCGCCCTTCGTTGTGATGATCACCACACCGTTAGCAGCACGAGAACCGTAGATAGCACCTGCAGAAGCGTCCTTCAGCACCTGAATGGTTTCGATGTCATTCGGAGAGAAGTCGCGGATAGACGTACCCATGGGTACACCATCAATCACATACAGAGGAGCCTGGTTACCATTCAGTGTACCAATACCACGGATACGAACCGTAGGATCGGCACCAGGCTGACCGTCAGAAGTGATAGACACACCAGCCACCTTACCTTCGAGCATCGAGGAGATGTTGGAGTGAGACACGCGCTTCAGTTCATCGGCATTCACGATAGACACGGAACCCGTCAGGTCGGCCTTCTTCTGAACACCATAACCCACGACGACTACTTGCTCAAGCATCCTAGCGTCGCTCTCCATCTGAATCTGCTCAATAATGGCACGACCGCGGACAGCGATCTCGCGATCCTTGTAACCTACATAACTCACGACAAGCGTGCCGTTAGCAGGAGCGTCGATAGAGAAATTACCGTCAAAGTCGGTAATCACACCCGTCTGTGCGTTCTTTACCTTTACGGTCGCACCAATGAGGGCTTCTCCGTCCTGATCCACAACCTGACCGCTAACCTTGATGGTCTGGTCCTGCTGCACTGATGCGTTTGCCTCCACTGGACAGACGGTCAGTCCACCCAGAACGCCGAGACTTAGCATCACAGAAAATACTAGTTGTTTTCTCATTGTTAATTGATTTTAGTTTGAAAAAAATTATTTTATATTAGTGAATTATGCCGCAAAATTACATAAATTTGACTTAAATCAAGTGGACGAAACGATTTTTTGGGTGGACAAAACGATTTTAGTGTCTAAAACGCTCAATTTTTACACTTTTCATCCTCTTATCACACTATCGAGGCACAAAAAGCCGAGAACTATGGCTGAGGCGCCTCGTCAGCCCTTGCCTGTAATAATTGTTAATTCTTCGTCGTGATTTGTAAGATGTTAGGAAAAAGCAGTATCTTTGCAAACATGTACTCGACGAAGAGACGACATATCGCATCGTGGTTGTTATTGGCAGTGTTTGTGCCAATACTATTCTTTTCGTCTCTTCATGTGCATGAGGGAAGTGTATTGCAGACCGAAACGGAATGCACTGGCTGCATGCATAACAGTTGCCATGGTCACTTGACACAAACAGCATTATGGACGCACGAATGTGTGTTATGTCAGTTTCTGACCCTCATCATGCTGACAGCAACTGCGACAGCAGTAACAGTATATATTCATGTATGTAAAACCAATCTTGCCCAGCCCCTGTACGGCTATCATGCCGGCAACTGTGGCATCATCGTCACACGAGGGCCGCCGACGGTCTGACTCCCGCAGGTTTTTACACACATATTTATCTACATACTAATTCATAACACAGAATGAAAACCAGATATATCATTCTGCCATTATTGTGTATCTGCACAACGATGGCAGCCCAAGAAAGTATAAAGACGCACCGCCATACAGAGCACTCGACACACGAACACCTCGACAGCACGGATGGACATCTCGACAGCACGGATGGACATCTCGACAGCACGGATGGACATCTCGACAGCACGGATGTCTTCTTCCGCCATCTGAATCTGAACGAAATAATGGTGACGGGCGTTACAGGCGACACAAAACTGAAGCACGCTACAGCCCCCGTAAGCATCGTAACACCCCAGATACTCAGGGCTACGGCCTCGACCAACATCATCGATGCCATCAGCCATCAGCCTGGCATCAGTCAACTGACGACAGGTGGCAGCATCTCGAAGCCCATTATCCGAGGCCTGGGTTACAACCGCGTGGTAGTGATGAGTGAAGGCGTGCGACAGGAGGGTCAGCAATGGGGCGACGAGCATGGTGTGGAAGTTGACGGCAGTAGCGTGGGTTCAGTGGAAATCCTGAAAGGACCTGCCTCACTGATGTATGGATCGGATGCGATGGCTGGCGTGGTGATCCTCCATGCACAGCCAACACCCGCAGAAGGCGAGATACGTGCAAACGTAAGTTCGGAGTATCAGACCAACAACGGCCTCTTCGGATACCACCTGTCGATGGCAGGCCATCAAAAAGGCTTTGTGTGGGATGCCCACTATAGCGACAAGATGGCCCATGCATATAAGAACAAGTACGACGGCTACGTGCCAGGCTCACAGTTTCGAGAACGTGCCGGCAGGCTGATGCTGGGAGTGAATAAGGCGTGGGGCCATTCGAGGCTGGCCTGGACGGCCTATCACCTGACGCCAGGTATCATAGAAGGAGAACGCGATCCGGAGACTGGCGAACTGGAGCATGAAGAGGGATTCACTGGCCATGGCTATGGTAAGTCGCTACCCTTCCAACAAGTGAAACATTACAAACTAGTCTGGGATAATTCTTTGAACCTCTCATCGGGCTATCTGAAAGCCATCATAGGCTATCAGCAGAACCGCCGTCAGGAGTTCGAGGAATCATCAGACGAATATGAGTTATATTTCAAACTGCACACACTCACATACGATCTGCGCTATGTGACTAACGAATGGAACGGCTGGAAGTTGTCTGCTGGCGTAGGCGGCATGTATCAGAAGTCGGACAATGAGGGTGAGGAATATCTGATTCCCGACTACCGGCTCTTCGACTTCGGCATCTATGCCACAGCCACGAAAGCCATAGGCGGACGATGGACACTGAACGGCGGTGTTCGCTATGACCACCGCAGGCTTCATGGCAACGAGTTAATGGAAGACGACGAGATGCGATTTACAGATTTCTCGCGCCACTTCAACGGCCTAACGGGTAGCATCGGCGCGGTCTGCAATATCAATGAGCAATTCAACCTACGACTGAACCTTGCACGTGGCTTCCGCACACCAAACATGAGTGAACTGGCTTCGAATGGTGTTCATGAGGGCTCTGTCCGTTATGAGTTAGGCAACCAGCAGTTGAAGGCTGAGTATAGCCTGCAGGCAGACCTCGGCCTCGACTATACCTCGAGATATGTTTCTGCCCAGGTGGCACTCTTTGCCAACCGCATCGACAACTACATCTTCACCCATCGACTGAGCCAGGAGATCGAAGAGGGATATCTGACCTATGCCTATACGCAGGGCGATGCCAGACTGCTAGGCTTCGAGGCGGGTGTTGACTTCCACCCCATCCATTCCGTCCATTTCTCAAACACCTTCTCGTATGTCGATGCACAACTGATGCATGCCAGCGAGGACACAAAGTACCTCCCGTTTACGCCCGCCCCCCACTGGACGTCGGAACTGAAATGGGAACTCTTCCACCACTCGCACACCACCATCAATCATCGCCATTCGACAGATGCCGTCCACCGCTCGCTACTCAACAACCTATATGTGGCTGTCGGCCTGGACTGCTACCTGAAACAGACGCACATCTACAGGGCTGACGACACAGAAACCGAGACCCCAGGCTATGCGCTGCTCAGTCTCTCAGCAGGAACCGACATTCAGGTAAAAGGCAGGAAGGTGGCCGAACTATACGTTACGGCCGACAACCTGCTTGACAAGGCCTACCAGAACCACTTGAGCAGACTGAAATATGCAGACGAGAATACAGTCACTGGCCGTCGTGGAATCTTCAACATGGGACGTAACATCACCTTCAAACTGGTGATACCGATACAGATAATCCCATAAGACATCACACGCACAATTCCTAATAATTCTCAAAATTTGCAAGCATATTGCAAGTTTTGAGAACTATTTATTTAATTTTGTACTCACATTTATGAAGAAAACGCCATCAATGATATGACAACAGCATTAATGATAGGACTGCTGATTCCATTGCTGGGCACGATGCTCGGCTCTGCCTTTGTCTTTCTGATAAAGGACGAGATGTCGGTGCGACTGCAGAAGTCGCTGTTGGGTTTTGCGTCAGGGGTCATGGTGGCGGCATCGGTATGGTCGTTGCTGATTCCTTCGATGGAGATGGAGGTTGGCAAAGGGGCATGGTCAGTCATGCCCGCTGCCATAGGTTTTCTGTCGGGTATGGGATTCCTCCTGCTGATCGACGAACTGACCCCTCACCTGCATATCGGCACCGACAAGCCCGAGGGTATGCGGTCGCACCTTTCCAAGACTGCCATGCTGGCGCTTGCCGTCACCATCCACAACCTGCCAGAAGGAATGGCTGTCGGCGTGGTCTTCGCAGGAGCCGACAGTGGCGTAACAAACATCTCACTGGCTGGTGCCGTCGCCGTGTCACTGGGTATTGCCATTCAGAACATTCCCGAGGGGGCCATCATCTCCATGCCGATGCGAGCCGCAGGCAACAGTCGTTGGCGCTCGTTTACGATTGGATCGCTGAGTGGAGCCGTTGAACCCATTGGTGCGGTCGCTGTCCTGCTGCTGGCTTCACTGCTCATGCCTATTCTCCCCTATATGCTGGCTTTTGCTGCAGGGGCCATGATCTATGTGGTGGTGGAAGAACTGATTCCCGAAGCCTCCAACGGTCAGCATTCGAACCTCAGCACCGTCGGCTTTGCCATTGGCTTCGTCCTCATGATGGTACTCGACGTCGTAATGGGATAGTCAGGAAGTGAAACGAATCATGAAACTTTGAACGAACAACAAAGAAGAAACATTACAATATGAAGATCATAAACGAAAAACTTATCAGTGGCGTGGCGGAAGAAGCCAAGAAGTCACCACGCCTGAGGATGAACTACAATTTCCATCAGAGCCTGGATGAGAAATGCCATCGTTTTCTCAATGCCATGGAACCTGGAACATTCATTCCCGTACATCACCATCCAGACAAGGATGAGACCTTCGTGATTCTGAAGGGAAGGGTCAGGGTAACGACCTACGATGACAAAGGCGGGATTCTGGCTACTTGTGTGATCTCACAGGATAGCGGCACGTATGGCGTGGATATCCCCAAAAATGTTTGGCACGGATTAGAGTGCCTAGAGCCCAGTGTACTCTTGGAATGCAAGGCCGGCCCCTTCGTGGAACATCAGGTCGACGGCATCCTGGAGATCAAGAGTGGAAAAGACCTTTTCCTGGCCGGCGGTTGTTTCTGGGGAACAGAACATTACTTCAAGCAGATTGAGGGAGTGCTGGAGACAGCGGTTGGATTTGCTAACGGACACACGGCAGACCCAACGTATCAAGAAGTCTATACCGACACGACAGGATATGCCGAGACCGTACATATCAAGTATAATCCTGATGTCGTGAGCCTTGAATTCCTGTTGCAGATGTTCTTCAAGGGCATCGACCCTACAAGCCTGAACAAGCAAGGGCATGACGAGGGTACCCGCTATCGCACTGGCGTCTATTACACCGACGCCGAGGACTTGCCCGTTATCGAGAGAGTGTTCGCCAAAGAACAGCAACTCTACGACCAGCCCTTGGTCGTAGAGAAACTGCCATTGGAGAATTTCTATACTGCTGAAGAGTACCACCAGGACTATCTCGACAAGAACCCCACGGGCTATTGTCATCTGCCCCAGTCACTCTTTGAGTTTGCGAAACACGCTAAAGATTCAGCATCTTTGCGATGATCAGTCCGTGCTGATGGCCACGATGGCATCACCTCTGTCGAAAGCGGCCTTGATATCCTTTCCGCCTTTCTGCACCTTGCAGAGCGAGATATCGTCACCCAGGACTTCACGGACTCGGACACGCCCGATCTGTTTGCGAGTCTCACGCCCAGCAACCTGTCCGACGACAAAGACATCAAAATGGATATCCTCGCCGATGAACCTGCTGCCCACGTCGATGTACAGTTCCTTGGTCTTGTCTTTCTTCTCTGTGCCGCGCTCGATGATGTTGGCCCGGATGGGATAGCACTCGTTGTAATATTCGTAGATGTTATTGGCCAGTTCGCTCAGTGCCGTGCGGATGGCCTCGTCGGCAGAGTTGGCCAGCGAGTATTCCGAGCAGCGGCCGGAGATGGCGCTGGTGGTGATCTCGCCAGTCTTCAGATTCTTGAAGTTGAGGGCCACAGTAGCCACAGCACCATAATAGGTCTTCGTCTCCGTGTACTCACGTCCTTTGCTGTCCTTACGGTCGTAGTGCTTCAGTTTGCGCGAGGCCGCAATATCCGTCAGGGTGGCAGTCACCAGATATCTGGCGTCCTCAGCCTCACTGTCGTCAACCACCTGCAGGCGACGGACATGCGTCAGACCGGCTCTTACCTTTTGACTGGCCAGGGGGATGTACTCTTCGTTGTTGACGTCAGTCACCCGGCCTTCAGCCACGTCGGCAATCACGCCAAGCACTTTACCTACCGTCACTTTCTTCTTCACCTCGTTCTTTTCGTAGGTAATGTCGCCCAACTGAACTTTGTAAACGGGGTTCAGTCCGTTGTTTTGTGCGCATACGGCCACAGCCATCAGCCATACCGTCAGCACCATCCATTGTCTTTTTGTCATGAGGATACTTTTCTTCATACTCTAAAGTTCTTATTCTTCTTTTAAGATCTCAAATACTTAAAAATCAAATATTCCTGTGCAAAGATAGTCATATTGTTTGAAAATACATCCAATTAATACCAAAAATCTCAAAAAAAGATTGCTCCCAGGCCATTCTGTGTCCTTAAAGGGTATTTTTCGCTATCAGGGGCAGACAGTCTGACGAGCCTCCCACGAGGAAGGTCATGGCGCCAGGCTCCAGCATCCAGGTCTGGGCGGACTCGTCCCAGTGGCAGAGATCTGTACGACGCACTGGGATCGTGACGGTCTTGCGCTCGCCAGCCTTCAAGTCTACACGCTGGAAGCCCTTGAGTTCTTTGACAGGACGCTCGATACGGGAGGAGGGACGTGACACATACACCTGAGCCACCTCTTCGGCGTCGACGGTGGAGGTGTTGCTGAGCACAAATCGCACGTCGAAACCTTCTGCCGTCGGCTGTACCTGCAGGTCGCTGTATTGGAACGTGGCGTAAGAGAGGCCGAATCCGAAGGGATAGGCCACCGAATCCTGCTTGCTGTCGTACCAACGATAGCCGACCAGACTCTCCTCTGCATAGTTGGCGATGAGTTCCTGGCGACGGTTGTTTCTGCGGTTCTGGGTGAGGTCGACGAAGATGTCACCCTGGGCGTTGTCTTTGAGGTTCTGAGGATAAGAGCCTGTGGCATAGGCTGGTACATCTTCCAGACGCTTGGGCCACGTCATTGGCAACTTGCCCGACGGCGAGACCTTACCTGTGAGCACCTCTGCCAGAGCCTGGCCACCCATGGAGCCATTGAACCAAGAGGCCAACAGGGCTGCGGACACATCGTTGACTGTACTGATATCCACCTGTCCGCCAGACACGATGACGGTCACCAGACGCTTATTGGCTTTCGCCAGCGCAACGGCCAACTCGTCCTGTCCTGAGGGCAAGGTGATGCTCTTACGGTCGGAACCTTCTGTTTCCACTTCACGGTTGTCGCCAGCGAAGAAGATGACAAGGTCGGCACCCTTGGCAACCTTCACGGCCTGAGCCAGAAGCCGGCGGTCGGCAGGCTGCTGAGGGCTCATACGCTTGCTGCGGCTCTCGCGGTCGAAACTCTTATAACCCTGGGCATAGACAATCTGCACGCTGTTGCCGAGGGCGGCCTGCAGTCCTTCCAGCGGTGTGATCTCACAACGTGTCTTCACGCCGGCACCCACACCGCCGAGGGCCATCCTGGTAACGGCATTCTCGCCGATGACGGCTATCCTCTTCACGCGCTTCGTGTCTATCGGCAACAGTCTTTCCTCATTATTTTTATATCTGAGAGGCTCATTCTTCAGCAGTACGATGCTCCGTCTGGCTACCTCCAGGGCCGTCGTCATCTCCTCAGGATTGCCTACTGGCCGACTGTTGGCGACCTCCTTGGCTATCGGCTTCACCGTCAGTCGGACACGCAGAATCTCACGCACCCGCTGGTCGATGACGGCCTCGCTCACCCTGCCCGCCTTGACGGAGTCGAGCAGAGCCTGACCCATAAAGCGGCTGCCAGGCATCTCGACATTCATACCTGCTGTGACGGGGTCGACGGTGGAGTGAACGCCACCCCAGTCGCTGATGACCATCCCGGGGAATCCCCATTGCTGTCGCAGAATGGTAGTCAGCAGATGCTCATTCTCCGAGCACCAGCGCCCGTTTACCTTATTATAGGCTGCCATCACGCCCCAGGCATCAGCCTCGCGGACGGCCATCTCGAAGGGCCGCAGATAGATCTCATGCATGGCGCGGTCGGAGATCCTGACATCCACGAAGCCGCGATAGTCCTCCTGATTGTTCAGGGCATAGTGCTTCAGGCAGACCGCCGTGCCGTCGTCCTGCGCTCCTTTAGTGTAAGCCACCGCCAGCATACCGCTGAGCAGCGGATCCTCGCTAAGATATTCGTAGGTACGGCCTCCCGTTGGGATGCGCTGTATGTTGATGGCCGGCCCCAGGATCATGTCCTTGCCGCGCAGTCGTGCCTCACGGCTCATGCCCCGTCCGTAGGCATAGGCGCAGTCGGTGCTCCACGTGGCAGCCAGGGCCGAGCCTGTTGGGAAGAACGTGGCGGAGTCGGTAGTCAGATGGGCGGAGTTCCACGAATGGGGTTCCATCTCCTCGCGGATGCCGAAGGGGCCGTCGGCATATTCCACATCGGCAATGCCGAGCCGGGGGATGCCTGCTGAGGAGAACATGTTCTTGCCGTGCAGCATGTCGATCTTTTCTTCGAGCGTCATCTGCCGGATCAAGTTGTCGATCTCTGCCCCATGGCCGAGCAGTTTGCTCGTCTGGGCCTGTGCCTGTGCAGTGGTGGAAGAGAGAACAACGACCGCGATGGCGAATAGTTTAAGTCTTTTCTTTATCATAAAATAGTTTTAGTTTATGCTTTTGTAGCAAATATGTTTTAGGGCATCTTTCGATACACGCCACAAAGATAGTGCTTCTCTTCGTATTTTGTGCAAAATGGGTGAGTTTTTTGCCAATGTTTATGGAGTTTTAACGCATAGGCATGGTTGGTTTGACGGGTTTTGTTGGGTCGCAAGTGGCTATTTAAACGATTATAGATTTATCTGTTTGTACTCTTGTCTGTTCGTTTTTTCACCCAACTTTATAATAGAATAAGGTGTTTTCTTTCAGATCTCGATTCCCTCGACGCAAGAATTGTCAATTATTAATTGTCATTATCCATTGTATTAGACGGCATTCAGGATCCCGCCAACCTCGGCACGATCATCCGCATTGCCGACTGGTTCGGCATCCGCGAATCTATTGCAGCGAAGAAACCATCAACGCCTGGAAACCGAAGGTGGTTCAGGCCACGATGGGTAGCATCGCACGCGTAAACATTATTTATATGTCACTCACCGAACTCATCGACTCCTTACCCGACGACTAACCCGTCTATGGCACTTTGCTCGACGGTGAGAACATCTGCACACAGCCGCTCTCCCCTCACGGACTCATCGTCATGGGCAACGAAAGCAACGGCATCTCCCCCGAGATCCGTCAGAGGGTTAACCATCGCCTTCTCATCCCCAGCTATCGCAACGACGATACCGCCGAAAGCCTCAATGTCGCCATCGCCATTACTTGTGCCGAGTTCCGCCGCAGATGATAAAACGCATGCCTTAGGTTTCTATTTACCCAAAGACACTCGTGAAGCAGTTATCTGTCCATTAAGAGTTGGTTTTAAAAAGTCCCACCCTTTCTTGAACAAACTTTTCAGTTTAGAAGCCGATACAGACTGATAAATACTTTTCCTTGATATTATTCTTTATCGTCAATTCACTTACTTAAATAGCCTTTCTCAAATGCACTCGGATAAAGGAACTTCGACTCGCGGTCTTTAAATCTGACAAAGAGATACGTCTCATCGAGTGAAACGATAACTCCTTCACCAAGACTCTTGTGCACAACTTTGTCACCTACACTCAAGCCTTTCCACGGCTTAACCTCAGGCTCTTCTTGAATTTCTGGAACAACTTGATCTTCGTTTTGAGAAATGACATTATCGGTTTCGTCATTCTCTTCTTCAGTAATTTCTTTCACGGTATCCCATCCGCCAATAACCTTGCTCGTATGCTTATCTATACCGGCATAATTCAGCGACGAGTCTTCATACCGTTTGAACTTATATACTGCATCGTTCATCAAGTCACTGTTGAACACACCGAGACTTACCAACAGGCTAAAATCATCCAGCGTAAGACCTGTCACCTTCCTGAACAACTCTGGCTCCAATTGCATGATCACGTCTTTCAGACTATACTCGCGGAAATCTGTCAAGTACATAAACACAGGGATTCGGGTAGCGAACTTGATGAGTTTTTCCTGTATTTCCTTACGCTTGCTCTTATATTCCTTCTCCTCGTCAGTCAGTTCTTTTTTCTCCTTTGCTGTCAGGCTTTCGCCTTTCTCTTTCTTTGTTTTCTTTACGTGCTCCGATTTATTAATGATGGTCTCTATGTCGCTGTTCAGGTTACGGAATCCCTCGATGTTCATCAATGCCTTCATCGCCTCAGGGTTGTTCATCAGCCGCTGAAGTGTGGCATTATCCACATTCACAAGCACAGCGCTCTCCCAGCGACGGGCAAGCAGAGTGGCCGTTGTGCCGCTCATCGCCATATCCAGCACGCCTGCGGCATCAATCTCCTTCATTGAAGACCCGTCGAATGCCAATATAGGCAGGAACTTGATGAACTCCTCAACCTTCTTTTCCGGGTTGCTCTCCTTGACATTCAGTTGACAACTATATTCCTCTACCTGACGCAGAGCCCGGTTGGGAGCAAAGTCAAATACATAGCAGAGAGGTTTCAGTATGACCTCCTCGCCCCATTCATCTTTGGTGGTCCAAGGCGACTGTACTCGGAAGGCTGCCTGGAAATAGGTCTCAGGTGACGTGGTATTGCGAAGCATCAGAATGCCCGTCCAAGGCTTAACGGTAACACCAGTGGACAGTTTCCCACATGAAAGTGTAATGGTCTTTGTCTGCTGAGGGTCACCCATCGCATTATAAACCGGCTCTACAGCCTTGGCTCCCATTCCCGCTTCATTACCAGCAGCAACGATCACTTCGTAGTCGTCAAAGAACCTGTTATTGCGCTTCCTCAACAGTTTGGCCATAGCCTTACAAGCAGCCACAGACGGTAGGAACCAGTAGGTGTGTTGCAAGTAACTGAGCAACCGGCTATCCGAGAATGGCATAGGTGGCTTCTCTGCCCCCAGTTTCAGTTCCGTGACTATATCATCCGCAAAACTACCACGAATCAGGTCAAGCCATTTCTGCACATACTCCTCGTGGATAAAGCCACTGTCGTCTGAACGGAAAAACTCATTGAGGTCAAACTCGTCGAACTCCCCTTGGGATGCTATTTGTCGTATGCTGTCTGGCAACTGGTAGGTGAGCATCACCATCTTCGGCAATTGTGCGTATGGATTATGGTCGCTCTTCCGTTTCTCTTTGACCTTCGATCGAGCCTGCTCATGCTCGGCAGAATCGAAGCGAGTTTCATTCTGCTCTCGTCCAAACGCAGCCTTTGCAGCCTGCTCGTCACTATAAGTCCAGTTGTATATCTGCTCCTCGATAAACTCACCAGTAGAGATGGCGCGGAAAGGTGTGCCAGACAGATAAAGATAGGCTCCTGTTCGCAGAGGCATCAAGCCCTCGTCGTACATCTCTCGTGCTTCCAACTCACGGACATTGTCTGCATCCTCGCTGATGATGTCACCCATCTCCTCAGCCCGCTTCAGGGCAGGGTCTTTCTTGTCGTAGAAGTTCTTGGCGTTCTTGCCCCATGCGCCGTAGTGATATTCGTCGAGCACGATGCAGTCCCAGTTCACGGTCTGTATCCACTCGTTGGTGGCCTTGATCCCGCCTACAGCATTCTTGCCCAGCACATCTTGGAACGACGCAAAGCATACAAACGGCTTGCGTTCATTCACATAGTTAAACTCACGGTCGTCCTGTTTCTGGCAGAACTGCCAACCCTCAAAGTCCTTATGGGTCAGCAAGTCTTCCTCCCATGCTGTCTTTACGGCAGGCTTGAAAGTCAGCACCAGCACCTTCGTCCATCCCATCCTTAGCGCCAACTGATAGGTGGTAAACGTTTTGCCAAAGCGCATCTTCGCATTCCACAGGAAGTGAGGAATCAGTCCCCGGTTATCTGGATCTTTCTTGAAAGCATTGAAATACGCCGAGGTCTTATCTACGGCCTTTTCCTGCTCTGGTCGCATTCCAAAATCAAAGATGCGATCCGTCATACTGTCGCGTCTTTCCATTGCAGCATGTATGGCCTTCTCTACGTCTCTGATTTCACAACGGAACCACTCTCCAAAAGGATTGGGTATTCTATTCTTCCGTAAGTAGTAATGCACACCTCCTAAGCCTTTGTCTGTAAAATAGGTACCATCAGGGCGCATGGAACTCCTTCTCAGCAGTATCTCTTTGTCAAGATACAACTCATGTCCCTGTTCCTGGATGCGGATTGTTCCAGGTCTTGATGTATAGCCCACCTTCAACAGCCCCTTATATTTGGGCACATCTGGGAGAGTGTAGGCATAGATGGTTGGAGTCTCATCTATCTTGTTTCTTAATAAATCCTGTGCTGCCATATTCAATTCGTGTGAAGATTGTTGGTAAGAACTACAAATTATTGATGGTTTTGTTTGTTTGTTTCGCTGATTTATCGTATATTTGCAGCGGTTTTCTAAATGAAACAGTTATGAATGGAAGCGCATTTACACCACAGTCACCTATCAGTATCAAGTACTGGGAGATGCTGAAGAACCTGAGCGATACCGTTAAGATGGAACTTATTGCCATGCTGAGCAATTCTGTCGTGTACAAAGGAAAAGCCGAAAAAACGGAATTGACAGAAGAGGAGCGAAAACGTGAACTTCTGTCACTTGCAGGTTGTTGGGCTGATGATCCCGAAGATGCTGCCCTTATGGAAGACGCGATCAAGGATGGCCGCAAGAATGAATTTATGCGTGAAATCAATCTGGACGACTGATGGAGAAATACATTCTTGACACATGCACATGGATTGAGTATTTTCACAACCGACATGGAGTGAGGGAGCATGTAGAACAATTGTTCACAACTCAAATTTGTGCGTCTGAAGTAACGCTTGCGGAACTTACATACGGTGCTATCAACAGCAGTGATTATGAACGTCATATAAGAGAACCCCAAATTCTTCGGCGTAACGTTACCATATACGATATAAGCGATGTTTTTGAAGAATATGGCCAGATACGCTGTGCTCTGAAGAAGATCAGAAAAGACCTTGATCGCGAGGTGGGGCAGTTTGATATACTTATTGGTGCCACTGCCCTCCATTATGGACTGACGGTGGTGACAGACAACCTGAAACATTTTAGCCTGATGCCTGGTGTTAAGTGTGAGAACTGGGTGGAACGATAGTATCATTTTTATTCCATTGGACGAATCATGGACTCGATAAATGCTATTTCTTCTTCCGTCAAACCGTACTTCTTGTAGAGCATCTCATCAGTCCAGGGATGAGAGAAGTCCTGGAGGGGGACATAAGAATATGTCTTATGTGTCATGTTTTTGTTTTTTCTAATGCCAACAAGTAATCTGAAAAACTTTGTTTGCATATACAATGACGCATTAACAGCCTCTTCTTTCTTATGAAATGGACCTACTGCTAAAAAAGTTTCAGAGCAAACCATATCTCTTTCACCAAATTCGGCTTTTCCTATTATTCGCGCAGGTATTGGATTACCAATTTGACCTGCGGCTCCATCAGCTTTAGACACGAACAACTTATATTTATCAATATAATCATCACCTCTTTTGAGAGAATAATTGGTTTTAAGGTATAATACCTTTCTTTTGGATTCTTGTCTACAAAGAATGCGTTTATCTGTTGGGATTGATGAAATAATGTCATCAATAGATTCGGAGATGTTAAATGGGTTCCTTGAAGACACAATGTTGTCAAACGTTTTTTCTTTAAATACTGACACTCTGTTTAAAATGGAAATGAGATTTGGGTCTCTAATAACGATGTCACTAGTCCCATCTTCGTCTAATGTTTTCTTTGAATACAAAACGCTATCGGATGATTGATGAAGATAGTAATCACACGTTCCATTATAATTCAAGTTCCATAAGAAATAGCAAACACCGCCTTCAATGGCTACCCCAGAAAAGCATAAAGAAGCATCCATATAATCATGCATTATTTGGATATGTCTATCTTTAATCATTGTATCTCTAAAACCATCCAGACCTTTACCACCAGTCATCCACCTTGATGGCATAATCATTGTTATAAATCTTGGCTTTAGTTTCTTTGCTTGTTCCACAAATTTATCATATAGTGGTTTTGCACTTGAGCCAGAGCCTCCTCCATCATTAAGTTGATACGGCGGATTGCCAACGATTACGTCAAATTTCATATTTGGAAAGAATTGTTTGGGATTATCTGTGTGAATAAACATATAGGCATATTGCTCTGCCTCGGAGCCTCGGTCATAGACGGCTTGGGAAGCACCACAATACTTGCACTTGCCGTTGACCCATGTATGCTTGATATTCTTATATAAGATGTTGCCACTCGCTGTTGGGAACTTGCTAATACTGTATTTACCACTGGCATCCTTCGAGCAATACACCGAACGACGGGTCAATAGCGATGTCAGTTCTGTGATGGCGATACCAAAGACCTGCTTTTGAAGTATATGGTCTATACGTTCCTGTCGGTCTGGAATCAGTTTTTCCAATCCCTTATCCAGCCGTTTCACTATCTCGCGGAGAAAAACGCCGCTCTTGGTAAAGGGGTCAAGAAACGTAGTGTTCGGATTTTGGAATAGTTCCTGCGGCAACAGGTCGAGCATCTTATTTGCCAGTTCGGGAGGTGTAAACACCTCGTCATTGCTCAGGTTGGCCAGACAATTGAGCACATCTGGATTATAGTTTTGGTTTCCGTTCATATATTATTGTTTTATCAAATCAACGTATCTTACTTCTTTGTCTTCATCCCAGTCGCGAATGACGCAGTAAGTGGTAAACATATCGGGAATGGGATTGTCAAGTAATTCACCTGGAGAAGGATAGTCGGGTGGCACACCACGAAGACCGTCCATCTGCCACAGGTTCCACGAAATGATGTCTGCTATTCTGAGAATGTTTGCCTCCGCTGGATGCTCACCAAACCTCGACTGGTAGTAATCAATAAAGGTAAAGATCAGAGATTGACGGGCCAGCAACAGATTATCCCCCTGCCACTCATAGCCGTAGGTGTTCTGATAGGCTATCCGTGCCCACTCCAACCATTCTTCTTTTGTCTCGATCTTATCGTTTACCAAGCGTAACTTGCGGTCGAGCAATCCGATTCGTTTCTCCAAAGGAATCTGTTCGCCAGTAGCAGCATCGTAGCGGCTTGCCAGATAAGGTGCTTCCCCACAAGTAATCTCTAAACAGGTAAGGCGCACATAGTCCTGCCACGTCATGTCTTTGGGCAAAGCATCGTCAACGAGATTGTTCTGGGCATTGCAGATCCACGAAGGCGTGAACACTTCTGCCATATCTTTCGAGCGGTCTGTCTGGTTCTCCTTTGATTTGAGCACACGAGGACGGACTACCATCCCGTGTTCACCTGTAATCAACTCTGGCAGAATCTCCGAATGGTAATCATATCTACTTCCAAGCGCCTCATAGTCATGAGTGGCCCAGAAGATGTTCTTGCCTGTGGTATGGTCACGAAGGAGTATAGCCAACACTTCTTGCGAGATAGCCGACAGGTCGTCCTCCCTGATATCAATACAGGGAAGACCAGATTCTTTTTCTGGCATTCTTTGCGCTTATAGCTATTGGCAAAAGCACTTATCGGATTTCATTGGGCTTATTACCTCAAGACCTCTACACACGAAAGAAGCGTGTCCGCTCCTTACCGAATGTAGAGGCCCTGAGAACTGCCCAGACGAATGATAAGTGACGTCCACGCTATAAGCGCGAACAAATCACAATTACCGTAACTCGTCTTGGAGTAAGAAATTTCTCAGGTTTCTACATTCTCCTAATAACTGCTATTGTCGTTATTGTTTAACCCTCAATGTCGCACCGCGCCGACGCTACGGCTTGCGGCAAGCGGATGAAAGAGGGTCGTCCCTCATCACGATCCGTGCCCTTGCGGTGTTCAAGTGCAAAGATACGAAGAATTCTTGGAACGAGCAAGAAAATGGCAAGAATCTTTTCAGAAACTTGCCAATGTGAATGATTTCGGATAGAGTTACTAGATCCGTTTCTTCAATTTCTCAGGATTCATCCGCATATCCCAGATGTCTACGATGCGAACTGTATCAGATGAAGGATAATAGACGTAAACCAACTTGAAGTTCTTCATCATGAGAGCACTCCTATATAAATGGCGCTTATTTAGGACAAATGGTTCCGGGGTATAGGACTCAGGATAGCGACGAAGTCTGGCTTCTATTTTGTTTACTCGGTTCATCCATCGTCGAGCCGTGGTTACACCAAACTCTTGCCGAGCATAAGCAATATGGTCTGCTAAAAGAATTTCCGCTTTTTCTTCCAGATTATCTTAGCCATGGGAACATTTTGAGGAAATCTTTGTGCATTTGTTCCGAAGTGATCCATTTGTCCGGGTCTTCAAAACCTGCTTCCACCTCATCTAAATCTGCCTCAATCTCTGCCATGCGGGCTTCGAACACGTCAGGATCATCAGTATAGAATCCGAGTTTGCCCACGGGAATGCGATCAAGGAATTCATCTTCTTCATCCATTATGCCATTTGCATAGTCGATCGAAGTGGCAGCATAACCTGCTGCAGGCTCACAGACCTTGCCCACACCATTCTCTTCTTCTAATATAGGATATCTATTCTCTTCCATAGCCGGTTCCTTTTTATTGCCGCAAAGTTACAAGACTTTTCTGGAACGACAAAACGATTATCGATATTTCTCATCAAAGGGGACAGGATTGCTATCCCGACATTGCAAAATGAGGGGTGCGTTTGTAGTAATGCCTTCCAAGGGTCGTGCTGATGCCTTCTAACACTCGTGGAGATGCCTTGCACGAGTCATGGAGATGCCTAGTATACCTATATGGAAGGCATTCCTTACTGACGTGGAAGGCTTTACTTACTGTCGTGGAAGGCTTTACTCACTGTCGTGGAAGGCTTTACTTACTGTCGTGGAAGGCTTCAGAACGAGTGTTAGTAGGTATCCCTATGAGCGCAAAAACAATTATCTAATATTCTAATAAATAAATTGCGTATTCTCTTCCACTTCCACTAAATCGATGGAAACTATAGTATTTAAAGTATGTTGCGGCGGTGGAAGCGAAATTTTCTCTTCCACAATACTTCCACTAATATGAGGATAATTGGCTCAAATCAGCAAAAATAGCGACAGAAAGCAACCAACAAGATTGCAATAAAACCCAGATTTTAATGTTCAAGACCCTAAAAAAGTGGAAGAGAAGTGGAAGATCAAATTTCGCTTCCACCTCTTAAAAGTCTATTAAATAAAGAGGATTTCAAAGTTTAGTGGAAGTGGAAGAGAAATATTACAAAATTCCTTGGCAATTTGAAAGATTCTTTGTATCTTTGCAGTCGCAAACCATTATTCATGTAAAAACATCCGATTATGTTAGAGATTACCAGACAGAAAGTGACGCTGATCAACCAGCGCGACGGACAGGAGCGCTATACGCGCTATACCCTTGGCGAGGTGGTGGAGATGATCCGCTCAGGCCAGATGAAGAGCGGAAAAGCGCTCAGCGACCTCACCGAGAGACCCCGCATCTGCTTTGCCTCGGTCATCAAGAACCGGAGCGGCAAGCAGTGGACCTATATCTATAACGGTATGATCCTCCTGGAGATCAACAACCTGCCTGACCGCAAGACGGCAGAGGAGATACGGCAGGAGGCGGCCCTCATCGACTACACCCTGCTGGCCTTCGTGGGAGCCGACAGCCGGAGCGTGAAACTCGTCTGCCAGGCCGCTGAGCGCAACAACTGGCAGAACCCCGAGGGCTACTGGCAGTCGGAGGTCGAAAAGTTCAATCTGAACGCCTACGCGAAGTTCCATTACCTCTACTCCACCCAACTGGCCATCCGCGTGGAGAACATCGCCCCCTCGCTGCGAAGCAGTTGTGAGATGAGTCACGACGAAAGCCTGTACTTCAACCCCGACTGCGCCATCATGATGGTGTCGCCAGACGACCAGACGGCCGAACGCCTCTCAAGGACGGTGCGCCATGAGGCGGGCGACGGCACCAGCAGCACGGCGATCCCAGGCCTCTCCACCGAGGCCAGCCGCCGCCATGAGTATCAGGCCTGCAAGGCCGATGCCCTCGAGGAGTGCCGTTTGGATAAAGATGAGGACTTTGTGCCTCATTGCCTCGAGGTACTTGCCCAGAACTGTCATGAGAGTGGTCTCGACGAGGCCTTCGCCGTGAAGATGACCCTCTTCGACGGGCGGCTGAACGAGGATGCGGAGTATGTGCAGACGGTGTTCGACTCGCAGTACTCGAAGACGCTGAAGGCCACCTGGCCGCTGAAGCACGTCAAGCCCTCGCAACTGCTGACCTACAAGACCGAGTCCTTCCTCAATTCGCGCTACGAACTGCGGAAGAACGTGATGACGGGCGTCGCCCAGTACCGTTCGAAGGACTCCTTCGACTACCGCTTCAGCGATCTGACGAAAGAGGTGATGAACACAATGTCGATCCGTGCGCTGAAGGCCGGACTCGACTCGTGGGACAAGGACATCAAGCGCTATGTGGAGTCGACGATGATACCAGAGTTTGACCCTGTGAACGAGTGGCTGGAGCAGTTGCCGAAGTGGGACGGCCACGACCGAGTGACCCCCTTGGCAGAGCGCATCCAGACCAGTAACCCTCACTGGACCAGCGACTTCCACAAGTGGATGCTCTCGATGGTGGCCCACTGGAAAGGCATCGACCGCAACCACGGCAATGCCATCGTACCAATGCTCATCGGCCCGCAGGGCTGCGGCAAGAGCAGTTTCTGCGGCATCCTGCTGCCAGAAGAACTACGCGACTACTATAACGACAAGATCGACTTCAAGAACGAGACCGCCATCAACCTCGGCCTGACCTCGTTCGCGCTGATCAACATCGACGAGTTCGATATGCTCTCGCGCAGTCAGCAGCCGCTGCTGAAGCATCTCATCTCGAAGAGCGACGTGAAGATGCGTCCCCCCTACGGCAAGGCCTACGAGCAGCGCCGTCGCTATGCCTCGTTCATCGCCACGACCAACAACCTGCGGCCGCTGCCAGACGACAAAAGCGGCTCGCGCCGCTTCGTCTGCATCGTGGTCGACAATCAGATCGACTTCCTCACCCCCGTCGACTATCCGCAACTCTATGCCCAACTCGTGGCGGAGATAGCCCGTGGCGACCGTTACTGGTTCAAGGATGATGAGAACAAGCGCATCATTGAGGATAACCGCCAGTTTGAGCGTGTGGGCAGCATCGAGAAGATGATCAGCCTGACGTTCCGACCTGCCGACGGCGATGACAAGTCGGCTATGATGAGCGTCGATGAGATTGTGGAGATACTCGACAGGGCGTTCCCCAACTTCCACCGCACGAAGAATATCAATGTGGAGGTAGGTCGCGCCCTGAACCAGTTAGGCTATACGCCTCACAAGACCAATACCTGTCAGAGGTACGCCATCACTGCATTGCCAGTTTGAGTCTCAGGATACGGCGCACACTCTGATTGATACTATTGAGATTTTACAAAATAGTTGCTGGGGCTGACTCCGAACATCTTGGTGAAGCAACGGGTGAAGTACTTGGGGTCGTTGAAGCCGACCTTATAGGCTATCTCGGTGATATTGCGGTTGCCGGTCTTCTCGGAGAGCAGTTCCCTGGCCATGTTCAGACGGTAGTTGCGGATAAACTGCCCGACGGGCATGCCGGCCTCGGCATTGAGATGCTTGCTGGCTATGCTGCGGCTCATGCCCAGGGCTTCGCAGAACTCCTGTACGCCGAATTCGGAGTCCATGTAGCGCTGCTCCATCAGCGCCATCACCCGATCCATCAGCGGACGGTTGTTACGCAGCACCTCTTCCTTGTCGGCCTCGACACTCTTGCTCACACTCTGACGGTAGCGCTGCTGGTTGTCGAGGATGTTCTGGATGCGCCCCTGCAGTTGCCGGGGGTCGTCAGACTCCTCGAGCACCTTGCGTATCGGATTCAGCAACTGCTCGGCCTCAATGCGCTTCAGTCGGGCCGCCCACCTATTATATATATATATGACCAGGACGACGAAGAGAATGCTCAACAGCAGACGGAACCACCAACTGTTCCAGAAGGCGGGATGGACGACAACCTCGATGGAGGCCATCGCAGACTGTTCGGCAGACTGCGACGACACATATCTCACCTCAAAGGTATAGTGGCCGGGAGGCAGGGCGCTGTAACGCACGGAGTGTTCTCCCAGACGGAGCGGGATCCACTCATCGTCGATGCCCTTCATCCTGTAACTGAACATGGCCTGCCCTTCGTTGCCGTAATCCAAGGCGGAGAAGGCGATGGAGAAGGAGCGGTTGCCTTCGTGCAACTGGATGGAACGGGCAATCGATATGTCGTCTGACAGGTATTCGCTGCCTGCCGTGACTTCCTGGTTGTCGACCATCAACTGGGTGAAAACTAATTTCCCATGAGACCTCGCCTCCGAATTCTCACCCAGCACCTCTATCAGACCCCCTTCGCTGCCGAGATAGATGATGCCCGAGGCATCGCACACGGCGGAGTTCCAGTAGAAATGCTGGTTCACCAAACCCTCGCTCTCGAAATAGTTGGAGAAGGAACGGGTGTTGGGGTCATATACCGACAGTCCGTTCTGGGTGGTGACCCACAGACGGCCATTGGCATCCTCAACGAGGCCCTTGACACCCGCGAAAGCCAGGCCGTCGGCGGTGGTCAGGGCTTCGAAGTGCCCACGGGGGTCGCCTTTGTCCTTCACCAGACGATACAGGCCGTAGCCATTGCTGCCCAACCACAACGTACCATCGTGGGTCTGGCAGAAGGATGAGATCTTGTCGACGATGCGCGACTGAGGCTCATCGAGTTTATGAGAGATTACCTCATACTTGAAAGGCCTGTGCCCCTGGTTCCCGGAAAGGAGGTCGACCTTGATCAGGCCCTGCATACAACCCATCCACAGACAGCCCTCACGGTCGACGATGGCGCCGATGCTGCCCGTGATGCTGCGGCAACTGTCGAAAGGTTCCTCGATGCGCTGAGACTTGTAGTTATAATAAAACAAGCCGGCATTCGTACCGATCCATAAACCATCGTTAATGGTATCATTGGCAAGTGCTCCGACAAACCCTGTCCGCCAGTGATACTCATCAGGAAGATCCAGACGGGAGATATGATGCGACCCCTGACGGTCTGCCTGACAGACACCCCCTCCCCAGGTTCCTATCCACAGACGGCCGTGATGGTCGGCGGCAAGGGCAGACACACTGTTATGAGACAAGCCGGAGTTGGCCGTCGTGAAATGGATGAAGTCGTTGGACCCTCGCTCACGAAGGTTCAAGCCTCCTTCCACCGTGCCTACCCAAAGCCGTCCGTCAGGCTCAACATACATCGCGTTCACAGGATTGGGAGAGAGGGAATGCGGATCGCTGGTATGAACGGAGTTGCGAAGGAGCAGACGCTGTGGAGCCAGGCACATGATGCCACCCGACTCGGTACCTATCCAGATATAGCCGTTATAAACTCGGATGCAGTCTACAAACTCACTTTTCATGGGAACAGCACTCTCCGTGGTCCAGGCTGTAAAACTGTCAGTCTGGTCATCGTAGATATTGACACCCCCCAGCGAGCCTATCAGCAGACGATTGTCTGACGTGACGGCCAGACTCGTCAGGAACACATGTGAGAGGTTACGGGTCGGTGTATCAGCAGGGCCGATTGACCCAGGGGCATGGTGGTACTCGGTCAACTGCTGCTGGTAAGGGTCATAGCGGAAGAGTCCCATGTTGGTGGTAATCCACACCATGTTGTTTCGCTTCAGGATATCGGTGATGTAATGATCCTCCAATGGCCTCAGCAGGGCAGAGATCTCTTCGCGTACCAGTTTCCCACCTTTAACCGCCAACTTGTAAAGTCCCCCGTCGATGCCTATCCACGGCTTACCGTTCTCTTCAATATCGCAGATAGCCATATCGAGCATCCGCCAATCATGCGAATAGTTGTATATCTGATCTGCATGCCCTTCATCATTGAATGTCACCAGCGACACCTGACGGTCGGTGATGACCCAGATGCGCCCAAGGGCATCGCTATAGCAACGGATAGCGGGGAGAACCAGCAGTTTTTGCAGTTCCGGGTTGTCGGTCGCCACGGCTTTCATCGTCCTCAGGTCAATGATGTTGATACCTTCGTCGAAGGCCACCCACAGCCGATGGAACTGGTCTTCAGTGATACTCCGGCACGACTTGCTGTTCAGGTCGAGTCGAGGCTCCATGACCCCATAGCCGTCATAGCGCACCAGACCGCCGCCATAGGTAGAGATCCAGAGGAATCCGTTGGAGTCCATGAAGATATCGCTGACATGGTTATGGGGCAGACCGTTGCTCAGATCCAAAGAGGTCAGGTTATAGCGGTCTGTCAGGAGGTTGCCGGCATGGATTATCGAGGAGTGAGGAGTGAGGAGTGTGGAGTGAGAAATGATTTCGAGGAGAGAGAAGAAGGGAGTGAGGAATGAAATATGTAATACGAAGAACAAGACAATCCCTCTCTGCCAGCATCTGACTGAACAGAGCGAATGATTAGTCATTATCTTTTTCATCCCTTTATTCATATCTCACTCCACACTCCTCACTCCACACTCCACGACTTACTCACCTCTCACTTCTTATCCTTAATCACTCCCACGCAGACAGAGGCAATCAGAAAACTGACGCCAGCCACGATCATCATCGTCGACTGATGGTGACCGACGAGCGACAGGATAGTGCCGCCACAGATGGCTGCAACGATCTGGGGCACGCAGATAGTGCCGTTGAACAGCCCCAAATAGGCACCCATGTGACCATAGCCTTGCAGGGCATTGGTGACGATGGTGAATGGCATGGCGAGCATGGCGGCCCAGCCGCAGCCAATCAACAGGAAGGGTATGATCTGCAAATATTTGTCAGGACAGAAGGGAATGAGCAGGAAGCCCAGTCCGCCGAGGACAAGGCTGATGCTATAGGCAATCTTCACATTCTTGAAGCGCGGCAAGAGCGTAGCCCAGACCACACTACCCAAGGCCTGAATGGCATAGAGCACGCCCGTCCAGTTGGCTGCCTCCTGATAGTCACTGGTTGCCGGGTCGATGGTTCCCCAGACGGTCTCGGAAACGGCATCGACGACATAGGTCCACATATAGAGCATTCCTGCCCAGCAGAAGAACTGCACCAGTCCTACCTTCCAGAACGTGGAGGGGGCGTTCTTCAACAGGGTGATCCAGTTGGCCGACTCTTCCTTTTCCTCAGAAACAGGGTTATATTCGCGGTACTCCTGTGGGTTCCACTCTTTCACCTTCAACGTCGTATAGATGACACAGATAATAAGGATGGCAGCACCAATATAGAACGACCAGATGACCGTGTCGGGGACGACACCCTCTGCAGCCACATTGCTTAGGCCGATGGCAGCGAAGATGTAGGGGAAGAGGAAGCCCACGACAGAGCCGGCGTTACAAAGGAACGACTGGATGCTGTAGGCTTTGGCCTTCTGCTTCTCGTTGACCATATCGCCAACGAGCATCTTGAACGGCTGCATGGCCATATTGATGCTCGTGTCGAGCAGCATCAGGGCAAAGAGTCCAAAGATGAGAGCCGTTCCTACGGCCATGCCGAACGAACCGGCATTGGGCAGCAGACACATCACGGCCACAGCGGCGGCAGCACCCAAGAAGAGATAGGGAATACGGCGGCCGAAGCGAGTCCAAGTGCGGTCGCTGAGTGTCCCGACAATAGGCTGCACAAGGATACCCATCAGCGGCGGGAGTATCCAGAAGAACGACAGCGAATGTGGGTCGGCACCGAGGGTGCGGAAGATACGCGAGATGTTTCCACTCTGGAGTGCGTAGGCTATCTGCACACCGAAAAAACCGAAGCTCAAGTTCCAGAGCTTCCAAAAACTTAAATCTGGCTTCTGTTTCATATACTACAACTTTTTTAGATCTTACGACAACAATAACAACTTAGACAACATTTTTACGATTCTCTGAGGAATTGTTTTATCTTTCCGTCGACACCAACAACCTCATTGGTATCCTGATCATAGAAATATCGTTCTATAGTAGCAAACTTAGGGGAAAAATTCACCAAGATGCCACATGGACATTGGAGAAGACGCATATAATTAAATAACTGTGCTCGATGATTGCTGATCAATTCAGATACAGCCTTGCACTCTATGATAATATTATTTTTACAAAGGAAATCAATGCGATAGACTGCGGCCATCACTTTACCATGATAACAAGGATGGAACGATAATTCTCTCGCGAAAGGGATATTATCTTCCTCCAATTGCAATTGTAACCCTTCTTGGTAACAATATTCGTTGAGACCCGCTCCCAACTCCTTATGGACTTCATGGATAGCCCCGACGACATCATATATATGTTCTTTTAATATTTCAATATCTATCATCGTTAAAAAAAGTTGTCTTTGTTGTCATAGTTGTCGTTAAAAAATTATCTCGTAGTTCCACGGATGACGAGGCGGGTGCGGACAATGCGCTTCTCGACCTTATCCATGGGACTGAGGCCCTCCACCTTGTCCATCAGGATAGTGGCAGCCTCCTCACCCACCCGATGGCCACGCTGCTCGACGGTCGTCAGCATCGGGTCACAGGCCACGGCACGCTGACCGTTGGTGAATCCGCAGATGCTGATATCCTCAGGCACCCTCAGGCCAGCCCGCTTCACCGTATAGAGGATGCCGATGGCCGTATCGTCGTTGACGGCAAAGAACCCGTCAGGCCGGTGCTCCAGAGCCAAAATCTCCGGAGTCAATGCCTCGGCATCGGCACGGTTGTCACAGACACGGATAATCTCCTCATCCACTTTCAGACCATGTTTCAGGAGTGCATCCTTATAACCGTTGAAACGGTTTTTCGATATCTCGAGTTGCATCGGACCACCATAGTAGGCGATGCGCTTGCAGCCCGTCTCCACCAGGTAGGTCACGGCATTGTAGGCACCCATGTAGTCGTCGACCACCACACGGCTGGCGTTCACCCCCGTACAGATACGGTCGTAGAACACCAGGGGGATGCCGGCATCAATCAGTTTCTGATAGTGCTCATAGTTCTTGGTATCCTTCGCCTGTGACACAATGACACCACATACCTTACTGCGGCGAAAACTCTCGCAGATACTAACCTCACGTTCATGTTGCTCTCCACTGAGGGCTACCATAATCCTGTATCCACGGGCAGTAGCAGCTTCCTCGATACCTGTCAAGATCGACGAGAAATAATAATGGGTGAACTCCGGTACGATGACACCTATGAGCCTCAGAGGCATCACCCGGCTGTGGCGCAAAGCCTCACCGATGACATTGGGATAGAAGTTGTGTTCACGGGCATACTGCTGGATGGCTTTCCGGCGCTCCTCACTGATACGGGGCGAATCCTTCAATGCACGGGACACCGTGGCCACAGAGATACCAAACTCCCTGGCAATATCCTTCATTGTCATCGGCGCCTTCTCTTCCATCTGGTTCGTTTTTAATTATTCGTGAACTTTTGGATGCAAAGTTACGAAAAAGTTAAGAAACAGCAACATATACCTTATTAATATTATTAAACAGCCCCTATGCAAACGTTTGCACGAACCTATTATATCTTTTTAATGCAAAAAAAGAACAACATATCAAAAAGAAACGTAACTTTGCACCAGAATAACTATTATACAAACGATTAACTCTAATTAATGTAATGATGAAGCAGGTAAACATTCAAATCCCGCTTAGGATGCTCGGCCTTTTGTTAGGTCTGTTCCTATCGGTAGGTGCTTTTGCTCAGATTGAGGTCAAAGGCCATGTGAAAGATGCTACAGGCGAACCCATTATCGGCGCTACAGTACGCGTGGACGGCACACAGACGGCCACCGTTTCTGATTTCGACGGTAACTTCGTACTGAAAGCTAATCAGGGTGCCAACATCACTATCTCTTACGTTGGCTATCAGAATGCCACCGTGAAGGCTGCACCCAGTGTTGAGGTTACGCTCGTTGACGACGAGACTGTGCTGCAGGACGTCGTTGTCATCGGTTACGGTACCGTCCGTAAGAGCGATGCTACAGGTTCTGTGATGTCTGTCGAAGCAGACCAGCTTAACAAGGGTCTTGCCACCTCTCCGGCAGATCTGCTGCAGGGTAAGACCCCCGGTGTACAGATTACTACCGACGGCGGTGCGCCAGGTGCTGGTGCGAAGATCCGTATCCGTGGTGGCTCGTCACTTTCTGCCTCTAACGACCCGCTGATAGTTATCGACGGTCTGCCTATCAGTTCTACAGACATTTCAGGTGGTGACGTGCTGAACACCATCAACCCTAACGACATCGAGAGTTTCTCTATTCTGAAGGATGCTTCTGCCACCGCTATTTACGGTAGCCGTGCTTCTAACGGTGTGATCCTGATCACCACCAAGAAGGGTAAGGCTGGTGCAAAGCCCCGCGTCAACATTGACATGAGCGGTACATTCAAGACCGTGGCCAAGAAGGTTGACGTGCTCAGCCCTGAGGCTTTCCGCGATTTCTTCATGGCCAACTATGGTGACAATGCCGATGCCGTGGCTGCACTGGGTACCTCTAGTACAAAATGGCAGGACGAGATCTACCGCACTGCCTTCGCCGAGGAAATCAACGCCAGCGTCACTGGCGGCTATGTTTCTGGCAGCAAAGCCTTCAAGATGCCTTACCGCGTCAGCGCAGGCTTCCTGAACAACGACGGTACCCTGAAGACCACTGGCATGAGCCGTGGTACTGTAGGTATCAACCTGACCCCGACGCTCCTCGACGACCGTCTGACCATCAACCTGAACGGTAAGGGTGTATTCACACATAACAAGTTCGCTGATGAGGGCGCTATCGGTGCTGCCGTGCAGTACGATCCGCTGAAGCCCGTTGACCACAAATGGGAGAACAACGGTGTCCTGAACACCATGTCAACGCTGAACCCTGTCGCCATGCTCAACGAGCAGCACAGAAGTTCTTATGTACGTCGTTTCGTGGGTAACGCACAGTTCGACTATAAGTTCAAGTTCCTCGATGGCCTTCGTGCCAACTTGAACCTCGGTCTCGATTTCTCTACCACCTCCGGTTGGACCGTTTCTGATCCTGGTAGTGAGGTGTCTTACCACAATAAGGTTGAGAACGGAACAGGTGCCTGGGAGAAATACACACAGCTGCGTCGTGACCAGACGCTGGAGTTCTACCTGGCATACGCCAAGGAGCTGAAGCAGATCTACAGTCGCTTCGACATCCTCGCCGGTTACAGCTGGCAACACTTCTACAACAAGACAACAGACGAAAAGAAAGCTAACGATGGCAGTGGCTTGGAATATCCTGTTTCAAAACCACTCTTCAAGACCGAAAGCTATCTGATTTCATTCTACGGCCGTCTGAACTATACGTTCATGGACCGTTACCTCCTCACCTTCACACTGCGTGACGACGGTACCTCTCGTTTCCAGAACAACAAGTGGGGTGTCTTCCCCTCTGCAGCACTCGCATGGCGTGTCAACGAGGAGTCATTCCTGAAGAATGTCGATTGGCTCTCTAACCTGAAGCTCCGTCTCGGCTGGGGTATTACCGGTCAGCAGAACATCGGTCAGGGCGACTATCCCTCTATCCCGACTTATCACACCAATCAGGCTGGTTCTCTCTATCAGTTTGGCAACAGCGTCATCACCCCAATCACACCGAGAGGTTATGCTGCTGAGATCAAGTGGGAGGAAACCACAACCTATAACATTGGTTTGGACTTCGGTTTCGCCAATAACCGCATCAACGGTAGCGTCGATGTCTACCAGCGTAAGACCAAAGACCTTCTGAACGAAGTGCCTGTGGCTTCTGGTACTAACCTGACGAACTACCTGCTGATGAACGTAGGTGATATGGAGAACAAGGGTATCGAGGTTGCCTTGAACTTCGTACCTATCGAGAAGAAGGATCTCCACTGGGAATTTGGCGTGAACCTTGCTTACAATAAGAATAAGATTACCCGTCTGACAGCCAGCGACGATCCCAGCTACCTCGGTGTAGAGACTGGCGATATCTCTGGTGGTGTCGGTAACCACATCCAGATCCACCAGGTGGGCAACCCGATGAGCTCGTTCTTCGTATTCCAGCAGGTTTACGACGAGGCAGGCAAACCGTTGGAGGGTGTTTATGTAGACCGCAACCGCGATGGCCAGATCACTGACGACGACCGTTATATCTATTACAAGCCCGATGCTGACGTGAACATCGGTTTCAACACAGAGGTAAGCTACAAGAAGTGGACGCTCTCTGCATCACTCCGTTCAAGCCTGGGCAACTACGTCTACAACAACATCGCCTCTAACACTGAGATGAAGGCCGACATGTGGACCAACAACTTTATCTGTAACCGTGTATCAACTGCGCCTTACACGAACTTCAACCAGGCTCAGTATCGCAGCGACTACTATGTTCAGAACGCTTCTTACCTGAAGCTCGACAAGGTGACGCTGGCTTACAACATCACAGACTGGGTACGTGTGAACTTCACCGCACAGAACATCTTCACTATCACCAACTACGACGGTGTGGATCCTGAAGTCGGAAATGGTATCGACAACAACATGTACCCCCGCCCACGCAACTTCATCATAGGTGCTAGCTTTAACTTTTAATTAATAGGAGGACAAGAATATGAAATTCAATATAAAGAAAAACGGAATTTATAGTTTTGCCTTTGCTACCGCCGTGTCGCTGACAGCATGTACGGGTGATCTCAACGTGACCCCTATCGACCCCAACCTCGACACTCCGGAGAATGTGCTCACGAGCACAGAGGCATACAACCAGATGCTGGCAAAGTGCTACTCGGGTCTGTCAGTAAGTTCACCAGACGGTGATAGCGGCGATCCCGACATCAAGGGTATCGACGGTGGTTTCGGTCAGTATCTGCGCGCCCTGTTCAACCTGCAGGAGCTGCCTACCGACGAAGCAGTCATCGGCTGGAACGACCAGACGCTGAGAGACCTGCACGGACTGCAGTGGACATCCAGCGATGTCTTCGTCAGTGCCTGCTACAGCCGTGTGTTCTACCAGATTTCTCTCTGCAACGAGGTGATCCGTCAGATTGATGCCTCTGGCAGCAACGATGCCCTCATGCAGCAGTATCGTGCCGAGGCTCGTGCCATCCGTGGCCTGAGCTATCTCCACGCCATTGATTTGTTCGGTAATGTGCCTTTCACCGATGAGACCTCTGCCGTGGGTGGTGGTGCACCTCAACAGATGAGCCGTTCTGAGCTCTTCAACTGGCTCGCGAAGGATATGGAGGAGACAGCTGATCTGCTGCCTGCAAATCCTGAGAAATATCGCGCCGGCAAGGGTCTGTGCTATATGATTCTGGCCAAGCTCTATCTGAATGCAGCTGTCTATACTGGCACAGCCAACTATCAGAAGTGTGCCGAGTACTGCCAGAAGATAATCGACCTGGGCTATCAGCTGGAGTCTGCTGAAGACTACTGGAAGCTCTTCTGTGCCGACAACGACCAGATGCTGGGCACAGGCCACGAGATTATCTTTAGCGTCTATCAGGATCACATCAACACACAGGCATACGGTGGTACTACTTATATCATCAATGCTGAAGTTGGCGGTAAAATGGATTATTTAGCCTACGGTCTTGGCGGTAGCGGCTGGGGCGGTCTTCGCGTAACCCCGCAGTTCGTCGACAAGTTCGAGAGCGCAGACCAGCGTGCAAAGTTCTTCACCGACGGCCAGTCAAAGGAGATTATCGATATCGGCGACTTCTTCAGCGGCTATGCTTTCACGAAGTTCACCAACCTGAAGGCCGACGGCAGCATTCTGTCCGATGCCAACTCCTTCCCCGATACTGACTTCCCCGTATTCCGTCTGGGTGATGTCTACCTGATGATGGCCGAGTGTGAAGTTGTAGGCGGCGTAAACTGTGGCGGTGTTGAGAAGTTCAATGCCATCCGTACCCGTGCAGGTGTCGATGCCATTGCAAGCCCCTCTAAGATGGATATCCTCAACGAACGTGCCCGTGAGCTGGCTTGGGAGTGCCATCGCCGCTCTGACCTCGTTCGCTTCGGTCTCCTCACCTCTGGTGACTACCTCTGGGCTCACAAGGGCATGAACAGCAATGTGGGTACACCACATGCTGTCGACAGCAAGTACAACTTGTTCCCCTTGGCATCAAGCGACGTGACTTCAAACACCAACTTGGTGCAGAATCCTGGTTATTAATTCTTTAGTCGGATCTATAAAAAAGAAAAGAGATTATGAAAACAAGATATTTTAGTAGTGTGTTGTTTGCCGCTTTCGCCATGCTGTTCACAGCCTGCGACTCCGATCGCGACGACAACCCCACCCTCGGTCCGAATCACACAGCTACTGAGTTTGTGCTGAATACATCGGCCGTGGCTGACCAATACATCCAGCTCACGCCGGACAATACGGTGAACCTCACCTGGACGCAGCCCAACTACGGCGTAAATACCGTTGTCAACTACAAGGTACAGGTAGGACTGGTAGAGAATGGTAACACCAAGTGGAGTGATTTTCTGGAAACAGGCTTCACTTCCTGCAATGTGAACATCAGCAGCGAGGAGATTGCCAAGGCTATCTGTAAGCTCGACGGCTTTGCTACTGAGGACGACTATGTGGATATGGGCTTCCGCGAGATTGCCATGCGTGTGGCTGCAAGCATCCAGACCACCAGCTCACAGGTGATCGAGGGTACACAAATCCTCTCCAATGCTGTTTCTTTCAATCACATGGCCGCCTACTGCAATGTACCAAGCAAGGGTACGCTGTGGGTGATCGGTTCTTGCTGTGGCTGGCCCGAGCCTTCACAGGGCAACAAGCAGACACTCGTCGACGGTGGCTGGTTCATCGAAGAGACAGAGATTGGCAGCAACGTATTCAAGGGTGTCGTAGACATGCCTGAGGGCGATCTGACCTTCCGCTTCTATGCCAAGCTGACCGGCTGGGACGGTGGCGACTCTTATGGATTCAAGGTTGAAGACGAGGCTACTGAGATCACACTGACCAATGGTGCATATTCCGGTAAGGGTATGACTGGTAAGGGCTCATGGTTCATTGCCGGATTCCCCGGTGGTAAGATGGAACTTACCGTCGACAGGAACAACAATACCGTCACATTCCAACTGCAATAGAATGATCGTTTAATCAAATGAATAAGAAGATGAAAAAGATTAGTTTATATATCATGGCTCTGCTCAGCACTGGACTCGTATCCTGTAACCAGGATTTCGAGACCATCTTCAGCCCGCAGACCAACCCGCAGGAGAGCCTACTCCAGGCTAGCGATGTCACTGTGGCCAACAATACGCCTGCTGTCATCAATCTTGCTGAATATTTTACTGAAGATGGTATTGCAAAGGCAATTCCCATCGGTGCTGCTACCGTGAAGGAAGGCGCCATGCCCGCCAACACCATCCTGAAGGCTGAAGTAGAATTCTCCAAGGATGCCGACTTCAGCAATTCAATTGTACTCGATGCCAACAGTCTCGATGGTTCTAGCGACATCTCTGTATCTGCATCACTGCTACAGGATGCCTACTTCAATGAGATTACCCGCAATCCGGCAACCACCGACCTGTATATCCGCACGGTTCTCTATACCGTTACTGGAGGTACATCTGATGCTATCGTAGGCAAGCCCGGTGAGAACTACTATGCTGAGAGCAAAGTGCAGTTCACTCCGCTGAACAAGGTACAGATTTCTCCGGCATATTATATCATTGGCGGTCCTAACGACTGGGCTGGCTCGGCTGCTGAGAAGCCCATCAAATTCAACCACAGTGGTGCCGATGTCTACGAGGATCCTATCTTTACGGTTGTATTCGATGCTGCTGCCGAGGGTGACACCTGGTTTGCTATCGGTGACGACGAGGCTTGCGACGCTATCGGAGCCGGTGACTGGACCAAACTGTTCGGTATCGTAGGCGGTGACAGCCAGGCTAAGGAAGGTCGTCTCGACTACCGTTACAATCTGGGTGCCGACAACTCGTTCTGCGTACCTGCCGGAGCCAAGAAGATCAAGGTAACCATCGACATGATGAGCTACACCTTCAAGGTAGAGCCCGTAAGCATCGCTGACAACTACTACCTCATCGGCGGTCCTGGTGACTGGAGCGCAGATGCAGCCATGACGATGACGTTCAACCACAGCAGCAAGGATGTGTTTGAGGATCCTGTCTTCACCTATACTTTCGATGGAGGTAAGGACATGTGGTTCGCCTTCGGCGACAAGGATGCGATCGATGCCGTGGCCGCAGGTGACTGGACGAAACTCTATGGCACCACAGGAGCCAGCGAGGATCTGACAGGTTCCTTCGACCGCCGCTATAACCTCGACGGTGACCACTCCTTCCACATCGACGGCTCTGCCAAGATGTATCGTGTCAGTATCAATATGGCTGATATGACCTACGAGATCAAGGAACTCAACTTCAACGAGTACATCTACGAGGCAGGTGTGAACAACGACTGGGGTGCTGTTGGACAGCCGCTCTACTGCGCTAACCAGGATGGCATCTACGCAGGCTTCTTCTATGCACAGGATGCTGACTGGAGTGAAGGTAAGGGTGCCTTCAAATTCACAGGAGCCTTCAACAGTTGGAATGAGGGCAACTACGGTACAGGCACCATCAACGACGACGGTCTCTCCGGCACGCTCATCGATGACGGCGGTTCTGGTAATGTCCTGGCTACACCGGGCTTCTACAAGGCAGAAGTCAATCTGGCCGAGATGACCTACAAACTCACGCCTATCACAGGCATCGGTCTCATTGGACCTGCGCAGGCTGGCGGATGGGATACAGACACCGATCTGACATACAACCCAGAGACTCGCGCTTGGGAAGGCACCATTGAACTGGCTGCCGACGAATTCAAGTTCCGTGCCAATGACGGCTGGGACATCAACTGGGGCGGTACGATAGACAACTTGACGCAGGATGGCCCGAACCTCAAGATTGAGACGGCTGGTAAGTACTTCATCCAGTTCTTCCCGATCTGCGAGACGAAGTCATTTGCAGTAATCACTGCTTCCGAGTAATACTACTCGATTCTACCCTGACCATTCCGAGGCGGGCTGCCCGAAAGGGTGGCTCGCCTTTCTCAAATCATCAAAACAACTACACAACAACATGAAACGTTTCTCTTGCTTAATAATAACCACAATGACCGCCCTGTTGACCATGGCCCAAGGCTGGCCTGAGAACTACGGCGGCGTGATGCTCCAGGGGTTCTACTGGGACTCATTCAAAGACACCCGCTGGGCCGTCCTCGAACAGCAAGCCAATGACCTCGCCACTTCTTTCGACCTCATCTGGATTCCCCAAAGCGGCAACTGCGGCTCGCAGTCCATGGGCTATGACGACCTCTGGTGGTTCAATGACTACAACAGTTCCTTCGGCAACGAAGTCCAACTGCGTTCGATGATCCAGACCTTCAAGACCGTCGGCCTCGGTACCATCGCCGATGTCGTCATCAACCACCGTCGCAACCTCTCCAACTGGGTGGACTTTCCCAAGGAGACCTGGAACGGTGAGACTTATGAGATGCTCTCTACCGACATCTGTGCCAACGATGATGGCGGTGCGACCAAGAAGTGGGCTACATCCAACGGTTACTCCGTCAGCGCCAACAACGACACAGGCGAAGGATGGGGCGGCATGCGCGACCTCGACCACAAGAGCGAGAACGTGCAGCGCATCGTCAAGGCCTATCTCAACTTCCTGCTCAGCGACCTCGGCTATGCCGGTTTCCGCTATGACATGGTAAAGGGCTATAGCGGATCCTATACCAAAATGTACAATGAAGACAGTAAACCACAGTTCTCTGTCGGTGAGTGCTGGGACAGCAGCAACACCATCCGCAAGTGGATTGACGATACAGAGAAGACCAGCGCCGCCTTCGACTTCCAGTTCCGCTACACCGTCCGGAACGCCTGTAACAACGGAAACTGGACCTACCTGAACCGTCAGAACGACGGCAACTGGCCACTCGTCAGTAACAACTACGATGGTGGCGCCTACCGCCAGTATGCCGTCACCTTCGTCGAGAACCACGATACGGAGTGGCGCTCCAGCAGTGCCCCACAAGATCCGATAAAGAAAGACACGCTGGCGGCCAACGCCTTCCTCCTCGCCATGCCTGGCACGCCCTGCGTATTCCTCAAACACTGGCAGGACTACAAACCAGAGATTAAGGCAATGATTGCCGCTCGCAAACTTTCAGGCATCAACAACAAGTCTGTTTATGAGAATATCGTCAGCGATGCGAAATACTTCGCCAACAGCATCGACGGCAAACTACTTGTGGTCGTGGGCGACGAGAAGCAATTCATGCCAGAAGGAGGCCTGTGGACGAAAATCCTCTCTGGCCATCACTACGCTTATTACCTTGCTAACACCATGGAGACAGCATGGGTCAATAAAGGCAGCGGTGACTTCACAGAGCCCTTCGACATTGAGTTAAAGGCTGTATCGAATACGGACGACGCTCAACTCGTCTATACCCTTGACGGCTCAGAGCCTTCCGCCACCAACGGCACTCCATGCCTCAGTGGCACCCTCCTTCACGTCGATGCCACCATGACCCTAAAGGTGGGACTGCTCGTCAATGGTGTCATCTCCGGCATCATCACCCGTACCTTTAATTATCAGGAGGCAGAGCCAGAGCCCGTCGTCGTCATCCCCGACTTCTGCACCGTCGCCGAGGGAGAGGTATGTGCCTTCTTCGAGGCACCAGCCGACTGGACCAACACCATCTGCTGCTGGGCATGGTGCGACTCTCCTTCTGAGAACTTCACCTATTCACAGAGAAAGAACTGGCCGGGCATCGACTGTGAACTCTTAGGCACGGCTCCCAATGGCAACAAAGTCTGGAAATGGACATGGGACGGCACGAAGCAAAACAACTCTTCTGCCACCCAGCCCCAAAAGATCATCTTCAACAACACAGGCCAGCCGCAGACAGAGAACCTCGACTTCACCCAGGCTGGCTATTACAACGATGAAGGCCTCCAGGGCGTTGTCACGACTACGGCCATCACAGCCCCAAAGAATATTCAACGATCAAAGTTCAATGTTCAATGGTATGACCTTCAGGGTCGCCGCATGAATGGCTATCCCATAAAGAAAGGCGTTTATATCCACAACGGCAAAAAGGCCGTAATCAAATAAAGAAACCCGAAAATCCTGACGGAGAGTCTGCGGAGTAAGAGGCACCCGTCATATGGGACGCCAAGTTACAGAGTAAGAGACGCCAAGTCACACAGTAAGGGATGCCTTCTATGGGGGTATAGGAGGCATCCCTTACTGTCGTACAAGGCATCAGAACGACTCGTGGAAGGCATCGGAACGAGGGTTAGAAGGCATCCCCATGAACAAACCCCCTATTTTGCTATGTCGGGATAGCAAAAGAAGGAAAAACAATTATATGGAGAATTCGCAAAATCAGGTCAACACCTAACAAACACCTAACATAACACCTACCTAGGTAACTTTATCGTCGCAAGGCAGAGTGATGATGAAGCAGGCACCAGTAATATAGTTGGTATCAAGGCTGACTTCACCTCCAAGTGAGTGTATCAGCCTGCGGCAGATGGGAAGCCCCAAGCCAACGCCCGTCTTAAAATCGTCTGCTTTCTGGAAGGTCTCAAAGATGCGTTCACGGTCTTCTTCCTTAACGCCACAACCAGTATCCGTCACCACGAAACGCAACTGACTACCCTGATGTTCACAGCACAGTTCTATATGTCCTAACTCCGTAAACTTGATGGCGTTATCCATCAGATGCGTCAAGGCTTTCTTCAGCCGATAGGTATTAGTACGGATCTTGAAATCGTCTGCCACGTTTGTCTCAAAGCGGAGTTCCACACCCGCTTTCTGCTTGCCTTTTGACTCCTCGACAATCGAACGGGCGATGCTATTCACCCACACATCAGTCTTTTCGCTGTCAGCAATAACGTCCTCACTTTCGCTCTTGGAGAGTTCTAAGAGTTCGTTGATGATAGAGGTAATCAGTTCCACATTGCTGGAGATACGCCTCTGCATGTCACGCTTTTCCTCATCGGAGTACTTACTGTCAGTCGAACATAACACCTCCGTGAATCCAGACACCGCATTCAATGGTGTACGGATCTCATGGCTCATGCTTTGGATAAAGGTGGTCTTCATGCGGTCAGACTCCTCTGCCCGGCTGAGAGCCGCCTTGAGTTCCTTGTTGCGAGCCTTGATCTTCTTCATCAAGCGACGACGGCCCATGATGTAAACAAACAGGAAGACCACCGTGAGAACCATCAGCCAATTAGTAAGGCGATTGACAAGTTTCCTGTTCGAAGCGGCCTCCTCACGGGTGCGAGACAAACTGGTTTCGGCCGATAATTGGTTGAAATTGGCATTCTGCACAATGTTGAAGATAGAGTCCATCTCAATAGAGCGGCGCCTCATGGCCATAAAGCCCTGGGTGATATCGCCCTTCATGGCATAGATAGTGATCACGGACAGCGAACTGTCGACGGCCAGATTGCCGGCATGCACCTTCTCCATCGCCTTCTCATACTCTTTATTGAAAGCGTATTTGGCCACCTCCATAATGTTATCATACCGATGGTTGAACTCTGGCAAGTCCTGATTCCGCAGATTATCGTACTGCTGCCAGGCGGGAAAGAACCGATCTTTGTCGCCCATGGTGAAAAAGATGTATGCTTTGATAGCCAACGACATGGAGAGATAGTCGATGTTGTCTACCTCTCGGGCTGTTGCGACAGACTTGTCGACCCACGTCAGAGCCTCCTGAGGATTTTTCATGCAAAGCATCTCTGCCAGACGCAGATAGACGCGCATGGTGAACTTCACGTCACGGTCGCCCACCTCGTCGAGTGCCTGACTGAAGTATGCCTCTGCACGCCCAATGTCGCGGGTGCTGCTGTAGATATCACCATAAAGGCCTGTCGCCAGATAGTTGTAGTCGCTGGCCCCGTTCTCCCTGATCTCACGGTCCAGGGCCTCGGCAAACTGAATGGCACGATAAACCTGATTATGCCTGAGCGCATAGAAGCCTTTATTGCCCAACAGTTTGTAATAGAGCATCATATAGCCTTTCTGATGCAGGTCTTTGGCATATTCCTCGGCAAAACTATAGAACTGATCAGGCTTACCATTCAAGAACAGGTGACGGAACATATCATACATATCCCTGTCCTTACCTTCCAACTCATCAACAGTCTTGTCTGCATAAACATTCATGGAGCCCATTGCCAAAAGGACTGCGACCAACAACAGTTTGAGATGAGACACCAGAGCCTTCCCCATACGGAGGACAAACCATGCGTGCATGGCGAGAGTGGACAGCCAGCCGTAGTGGCGGGTCATAATGCGGAAACGCTCAAGGAGCGACTCGCGGTGATGAAAGGTAGTCTGGCCTTCCTCGGTGTAGTTGGCCACGACCATGTGGAGATTCTGCATGGGGACATTCTCCTTGGCAGCCGCCTTCATGATACGGATACACCAGTCGACGTCTGCCGAGTAACGGTAACGGAGATCATACGGCGTGGCGATGGCAAAGTCTGCACGGGCGTAGAAAGCCTGATGACAGACGAGCATGCCATGGCGGAAAGACTTCCACGTGAGTTGTTCTGGTGGTGACAGTCGACGATGATGGAGGAAACGGCCCTCACCATCGACGATGTCCGTATCGCCATAGAGCACAGCGGGGTCCCCCTGTGATACTGAGGCAACAATCTTACTCACGGTATCAGGAGCAGGCAGAAAGTCACCCGCATTGAGAAAACAGACATAGTCTCCATCAATGGAACGAAGTCCTTTGTTCATCGCATCATAGATGCCGTGGTCTGGCTCCGAGGTCACCAGTACCTTATGCCCGTTGTCAGCCTCATTGGATTGTGAGATATAATCATTCACCATCTCCAAGGTCCCATCCGTCGAAGCCCCGTCGATGATGATATGTACGATGTCAGGATAGTCTTGCCGGAGCACGCTATCGAGCGTTCGCTGTAAAACTGTTGCCGCATTATAGGTGATGGTAACGTAAGTGATGACCATTTGTTTCGTTTATAGTTTTAAGTTGATTGTTGATTGTTTATAGTCTATAATGTTTTAAGGCCATGGCCTGCTCATACACATCGATATAGCGTAGAGCCACGCTCTGCTGGGAATAGTTTTGGGTCACCTTCCGCACACAGTCACGACTCAATTCATCGCTTTTAGCAGACGTCAGCACCCACCGTATGCCTTTGGCCAAGTCACAGGCATTACGATACTCAGCCACATAGCCGTTGCGCTTATGGTCTATCTCCTCTGGGATGCCTCCCACACGGAAGCCCACACAAGGCAGACCGCAGGCCATCGCCTCCATAATCGTGTTTGGCAGGTTCTCCGACAATGAGGGGAGCACGAACACGTCAGCCGCCTGATAGATTTCCACGATACGCCGTTCGTCGTTGACATAGCCCAAGGGGACGGCATCGAGCGAGAGTTGGGGTGCGACCTCCTCGGCATGTCCGCCCAGGATGAGGACGGTGACCTGAGGCAGGTCGTGCAACTGCCGGCAGGCCTCGATCAGATAGTCCATCCCCTTGTTCTCGTTGGTGGCACGCTGAGAGGCAAAGAGGATATACTGACGATCTTCCTTCAGTCCAAGACGCCGACGGGCCTCCATGCGGTCTCCCGGCTTATAGACATGGGTATCGATGGGGTTAGGGATGCTGGTGATCTTCTGCCCTTTCAGCAGTCCGCTGGCCTTGGCCTCACCTGCTAACCAACGGCTGCAAGCAACGAAAAAGATGCTCTCACCATCGAGCATACGCTCCTTCTTACGCCACACGCTGGTGGAGAGGTCGTTGTCTGAGCCTCCGCCAGGGAGCAGACGACATTGGTGACAGACGGAGGTAAAGTATCGGCATCCGAGTGTGACATGACAAAGTCCTGTGGCAGGCCAGATGTCATGCATCGTCCATACGACGGGCTTGCCTGAACGCAGAATCTTGCGGATGGTGCCTAAGGAGAGCATACCCTGGTTGATCCAATGGAGGTGGATGACATCAGCCTCCTGGAACTCAGGCAGACGGGTGATGTCTGATCCCGTGTTGGCCAGGTCGATCTCAAAGAGATGCTTACGAGAGAAGTGTAGTCGGCAATAGATGACGAAACGCTCCCAAAGGAAATTCCAATGAAGCAACGGCGACTTCGGTAGGGCAACGATGGTGAGTGAATCGCTGATTTTGTCGCGCACCAGCATCTTCACTTTGACCCCATGATTGTTGAGAGCCATCATCAGACGGTTGGCTGCGACGGCAGCACCACCTGAACGGTCACTGGTGTTGACAATCAATACTCGCATTATTCCTCTTTCTCGCGCTGTTTTTTACGGGCTTCCTTTTCGCGACGCTTCTGCTCCTTACGCAGTTCCTTCTCCTTGCGCTTCCGTTCCTTCGCAAGTTCGCGTTCATGCTTACGCTTCTCCTTCTCGAGTTGGCGCTCACGCTTGCGCTGTTCCTTTTGCAACTTCTTCAGTTCCTTGGCGCTCTGCTTGGCCGTCTCACGCTCTGTCTGGTTATACTCCTTCGTCTTGAGCGCCTCGTCGAGTTTATCGCGGATCATCTCCTTGTCGAAGGTGAACACCATGCCGAAGACTCCCAGTGATAGCGTATTGTCCTTTCCCCTCAGGCGAACAGAAGTGGTATTGCAAAGAAAGTAGTTATGTTCTTTCAACTTCGAATTCAGGGCCGTCTCTGCGGTCTTCATCACAACACCCTTGCTGATCTTTGCCAGTACGTTATCACCCAAGCGGTCCTTGGACTCTTCGTCTACATATTCCTCGATGGCCTTCAACATGGCCTCTTTATGTCGTTCCTTATCTGGCCGCGTCAAGGTCATGAGTATGGCAACCATCAACAGGATGAGCACAGAAAGCAGTTTTTTCATAAACCTATTTATATATTTATTAATGACGGTGCAAAGGTACTAATAAGTCAGTAGAAAACCAAAATATACAGGCATTTATTTGGTGTTATCGTACACATTCCATTGATTTAAGTCAAGAATAGGGGGATTTCGTACACTTATTAGACCTAAAATCTTGCGAGATTCTGAAAATCATCGTACCTTTGCACCGTCAAAAGGTTAATAGATTGTTTTAGGTTAGTAGTAATATTTATAGTTTTAGGTTTTTAGTTATTGGTAAGAGAAAGTTTTCAACTGGATAACAGGAGGCAATTGTGAAATTCCCTTTTAAACTTTCAAATTTTTAGCCGGAAGGCTGAAAATTTCTTTTAGAGAAAAGGATTTTTAGTTAAACATAGGCTTTTTCAGATGCCGCGGCTCGCGAGAGTCGCGGCATCATTCTTTATTATTTATATCATTTATCTTGGCTCTTTGCGCTTTTTTTTGTACCTTTGCAACCAAATTACGAATATAATGCGAGCAATTAGACTCAAATTCCTCTTGCTTAGTAGCCTTATGACTTGGTGCTTCCTTACAGCGAGGGCCCAAGAAGAGATGATCGAACACGAGGGCAGCAAATACATCATCCATGTTGAACAGTTGAATCCCGATTCAGAGATGACGCTGCTCGACGTACTGCATATTTGTCCGGAACTGATGTCAGACGACGGCAAGACCCTCACGGCCAACTATCTGCTAAGCGTAGACGACATCATGCTGAGTGCGGACTACGAGCCGCTGCTCGAAGGCATCAAGGCCCGTGACCTCAAAGAGGTGATCGTGTGTACCTATGGCGCCGTGAATAATGCCATGGATGGCATCCAGGGCAGCATCGACCTGCAGTTCATGGAGGGCAAAGGAATGACAGGCAAGGTAGGCCTGAGCGGCAGTACCTACGGCAACGGGCAATTATTTACCGACATTGCCAGCAGAGGCGAGAACGTGACCGTACGCTCCTTTGTCCAGACAAATCTGCATTACGGCAAGGTTGACGCACAGTCAGGCGAGCGCATCACCTCCCGCAACGGTGTAGAGAATGCGATGGTCTTTGTGGACTGGCAGGCGACAGAGAACGACCTGCTGAAACTGAAACTCTCGCAAGGTTATGGTGAGCATAAGGACCGTGTGCGCGATCAAGATACGAACTTAGAGATGTTAAACAGGCAACGCTGGGGCGAACTTGTCGCCACCTACGAGCGTACCCTCAATGATCAGGAAGCCGGCCTCTATATCGAGACGGGCCTGAACTATGAGAGCGACAACATCGATGAGACGGGCATTCGGGCGGCTATACCTTGGTGGATAGCAGAGTTCAGCATCCCCTTTCTGAATCAGGCGCTCAACATGACCATCGGCTATGAGGGCGGCTATGCAAACCTATGGTACCAAGAACTCCGGCGCGAACAGAACCTCAACAACGACCTGTATCTGCTGCTTGACTTCAAGAAAGGGCCTTGGATTGTCAGTTTGGGAGATCGTTTCAGGTACAACCGTTTCTGGGTTAAGCAATACATCATGGGTGACGGAAGCCTATGGTCGTATGGTCGAGGCGACCACGCTTTAATCGCCAGCGTGGGATACCGTTGGGGACACCATTTCGTACAGGCTGTCTTCAACCGCTCGTTCTTCAACCCTAATGCCAGCGACTTCATGGACTATGTTGAAGAGGAGCCTCTCCGCTACAACACGAATTACAAGACCAACCTCGCCTGGCGGTATGAGGCCCGTTACACCTATCAGACGGAACACCTCGCCGCAACGGCCAGCGTGACACATACATTACTCTCAGACATGCTGATTCCCAACGAGTCGCTGACGGGCTTGGGAACATCCCTCACCTGGCATCAAGGCACACTACGACTGACGGCAGGAGCGAACGTGTATCACCGTCATCTCAGTTACGATGATCCGATCGACAACACGTTTTTCACCCTTAAACTCGCCCCCACTCTACTTCTGGGCAAGGGGTTCAGGCTGTCATCGGTGTTACTCTACAACAGTAAGAGAGGAGACTACGAAAACGACGGTCATCTCTACGCCTCGATTAAGATGAACAAGAACTTAGGAAAACATTGCAACATATTTGCCGACTTTCACGACATAGCAGAACAACCGAGAGGGGATATGCATAACCTGATGCAGTCGTTTAAGAACCGCGCCCTGACCATAGGCGTGACTTTCTATCCGTGGAGATAAGATATCGTTTACACAACAATCTGCAACGATTAACTTTATTTAACTTGCTTTTTGCCTACATTTATTAGTTTTTTTTGTATATTTGCGCTCGATACATCTTCATGATGCTAATCAACACGATTACTAAGTGATATGTACTAAATTAATCTATAAACAATTTTATTCTTACAATTATGAAAAAGATTATAATGACAAGTTTTGCAGCCATTGCATTTCTCATTGCATTCACGGGCTGCTCAAAGAATGATCTTTATGATCAAGGTGCTGTCGACGAGCGGAACAGACAAGAGCAAGAGAAGAAAGATCAGCAGAAGGAATTAACTGTAAACGAAAAGTATGCCGCCGCTTTTGAGAAAGCATTCGGTAAGGTCGGTGCTAATGTAGACTGGGGTTTCAGCAGCAAGAGTTCCAGTACGCGTTCGTTTACCCGTGCAGTAGGCACTTACGCTCAGTATAAAGGTAACATGCAGCCTACTCTTGATCCTACTTTCCCCTCTGATTGTGCTGCCAGCAATTTCTTGACAGAAAATGATATAGCAGGTATTGACAAACTACCAATTAATGGAGGTGGAGCAAAATCTTGGTATATTGATGAAGCCTACGATCTAGTTCAAACGTATGGTGGAGCTGCAAAACTTTATGTAAAAGGTACCGTTGACTTATCCGAGAACGATGGAGACGCATCAGCAACGACATGGAGATTTCAACCATCTAATACTACGGAGGTCTATCTGCTTGAAGGTTCAAAGCTAATTTTAGGTGAGGCCAGCGCTAAGAATTTCAACGTAGCTGCCATTTATATTGCAGAAGGCGCAACTCTTCAGTCGGATTACAGTCTTTGGGCAAATAATCTCACCAAGATTTACAATCATGGAAACATCATTGTTGGATCATTTAAACCTAACACGTCCAGTTTCCTCTATAATGTAGGAACTATGACAGCAGGAAGTGTAACTGCCGAAAGCAATCCTACCAGAATCGTTAACGATGGCACTATCAATTGTGCATCTGTCACGGTGAAAGCCGGTGCTGTACAGAACAATGCCGAATGGACTGTTACAGGCACTACATTTATTACTTCTGAAAACTCAGGCTGGGTCAACAATGGAAAATGGACAACTCGGGATTATTCTTATATTGGTGGAAGCGAGAACGTGATCAACAACTGCTTCCTTGAGGTGAAAAATGATTTCGAGATGAACATTTCATCAGAGACCGGAGCATTCAAGATTGATGGTGGCGGCGGTGTATTGACCAAGAATTTCTATGGAGGTAGGGATTCAAGTACAGGTGCCATTTCTGGCCCGTTTAGAATCGATATGGGCGCGAATGCCGTATTTGTCGTTTCAGAAACTGCTCAGTTTGAGTCTGGTCGTGGCGACGATGAAGGATTTGGAATCTTTGGTGTCTCACCAGACGCCCCTGCCGTATTCCAGGCTAAGTATATTGTCAGAGACGCCACACTTGAAGCTCAGAGAAGTCATGGTGCTGTAACCTATGGTGGCAACTTGTACGTTTCTGCAGAGACTCATTTTGCACAAGGAGATGACGGTTCCAAACCATTTATTTATGTAAAAGACGGGTTCACCATTGCTGACAACATCTATGCCGCAGGCTTCAAGTCTGGCAAGCCCAATATCAACATACCTGAGTCACCTTGCAGCCCGGGATTCAAGGGAGGTGATCCGCTCTATCGCGTGATTGCTGAGGACCTGTCGGCAGCTGAAGCCGGTGACTTCGACTTTAACGACATTGTCTTCGACGTGGTGAAGGCTGAAAGTGGCGTGACCACTCTGAAGCTGATCTGTGCCGGTGGTGTGCTCCCGCTGCGAGTCAGAGGTGCCAATCAGGCTGAGGGTACAGAGATCCACAGTCTATTCGGTGAGACAACTCCTAACGCAAAGGGCGAATATAAGATGTATAACACTGGTGCTGGTCCTGATAAAGACCCCGTTGAATTCACCATCGAGGGCACTTACACGACACCTGAGCAGATCGCGAATATCATCATCGAGGTGAAGAAGGATGGTATCTGGATGGAGCTTAAGGCCACCCGAGGCAAAGCCGCTTGTAAGATCCTGGTCGATGATACCTTCAAGCCTGTTGTGGAGAGAAGAAACATTGCCGACGAGAATCAGAACTTCACCAACTATGTACAAGGTACGTTCGTCAATGACTTCTGGTGGAAGTGATGATATAAAAAGTGCGAGGGGCTGATGATGATCAGCCCCTCTGTCGTTCTCTGTTAAATCTGTATCGGGATCACCAGCTTGAAGGTGATGTTGCGCCCCATGTTGAAGACGCCTCTGCGGCCTGTCACCACGTTCTCGTCGGCATATTTCAGTCGGCTCAGGTGGTTCTGATAAGCTTTGTTCAGCAGGTTGTCGGCCGTGATATAGAGTTCGGCTATCTTCCTGCCTTTCACGAGGATGTCCGTGCCAGCCGAGAGCGATAGCAGCGCATAGCCCGGTGTCTCCGTCTCCGTGTTGTCAGCGCTGTGGATATGCGTTTGTTTCAGATAGCAGTCGAGTCCGGCAGCGATATAGAGGTTGTTCAACAGCGAGCGGTGGGCGTCATCCGATCTGTGGTGATGGCCCAACGTCGTGTGCGAGTGGTGGAATAGCTCCCATTTCAGTTCCGACGACCAGCGTGGGGCAGGGGTGAAGGGGAGGTATTTGTTCTCCGAGGTGAGCGGTGTGTCGTGATTGGTGAGTCGAGCATCGACATACGAGAAGGTGTTTGAGAAGTGCAGTGAGTGTACGGGGTGCAGGTCGATACCAGCTTCGAAGCCCAGCAGTCGCGCATCCCCCTGCGTATAGGCATACGTCAGGTAGCCCTCCTCGATCTCGCCAGGTATGCGATGCGTGAAGATATAGTTGTCGATGCGATTGGCAAAGAGCGCCAGCTGTGCCGACACATGGCGCGAG
>Ga0310695_10001342_pt1 | contig 58897 bp, 44 predicted proteins | sample RumenRJG_04DNA_FD_203882 | JGI IMG/M metagenome (GOLD analysis project Ga0310695, IMG submission 203882) | Bovine rumen microbial communities from Lethbridge, Alberta, Canada - RJG_04 (v2) (version 2) | ecosystem: Host-associated > Mammals > Digestive system > Stomach > Rumen | place: Canada...
ACCTCCTTTTGTATGCGGTAATCCCTGTTACCACTTGATTTTTACCAATCTGTAGTATACAGGTAAATCCACGAACCTACAAACTGGAGGTCATTACATATTGTCTAATTAAAAAGTGCTACACTAGGCCATGGGGATCCGATGTCACTTCCAGTCTCCCCCGATGAGCGCTCCCTTGTAGTCCACCGGCTTCTGCACGATCTTAAAGGTCAGGACCTTTGTCCCTCCAAAAGCTCCGCTGCCCTTTAAGGTGACCCTGGCGGTACCCTTTCTGACATTGTTGCTGTATCCTGCAACCACAAAATCCCTTCCCGGATAAAGAGTCTGTGACGACCCGCCGTTATTAAGGCTAAGGATACCTGAAAGAGCCTCATAACTGAGCTCTATCTTCTGCCCGGTGAAGATCTGATCGGAAATTTTCCTGATCTGCTTTGCCTTATTAATGTTGAAGGCAGGCTTCATATACTTAAAACAGACCTCTGCCTCGCCTTCGTAGCACCCGGTTCCCGTAACCTTAACCCATAGCTTTCCCTCTGTGTCCGTGTTTTCCGGATCGTCATCGATCACCTTTCCGACAGTAAAATCCTGCCTGGACTTAAGACTGCTTCCGTCCGTGTCGGTTATGGTCACTTTCGGGCTCTTTACCCTGCTGCGGCTTACAAACTGGTCTTCCGCAAGGATATTTCCGCTTATGGCTTTGATGTTCTGCTTAACGACAGTGAATTCCACGGGAATGCTCCCCCTGTACATACCCTTTCCTTTTACGGTCACAGTTGCCCTTGTCCCTGAAGACAGAGCCTTGTTGTTCTTATATGAAAGGGTATAATCAGTCCCCTCCTTAAGGGTCTTTGTGCCATCCTTTACCATAACTGCCGGCTTTGCGCCGCCCTTTGCATAGGGAACGCTTTCGGGGCATTGGTAAGAAAAGCCCTCCTTTTCACTCTTAAGCTCCTTCTTTCCGGTTATCTTAAAGGATGCTGTCCTGCTTCCCACATATCCGGCTGAATTTCCGCTCAGAGCCTCAAAAACAATCGAAGCCTTTCCGGGATCCGTATTGTTGTAAAGACCAGCTACCCTGAAGTCTTCACCCTCCTTAAGGGCAGTCCCGCCGGCCTTAAGGGTATATGTGCCGGGCTCCGGAATGATCTCCCCTCCGGTATAGGCATAGCTTCCGGGATTAAAAGTAACCCGGGCATTTGAAAGAAGAAGGTTCTTATCTCCCGTAACCCTGACCTTAACCGTAGTCTTACCTGTAAAGTTTTTGTCATTTGATGTGACAGTAACATCAAATTCTCCCGAGCCCTCAACGGTCTGAGGATCACAGATAAAGTATCCCGCACTCAAATTCTTCCCAGTCAGAGTGTGGGTCAGCACCGGAACCACCTTCTGGGCTCCCTTCTTCAGGGCAAGACCGGTCTCTCCCGCCTTAATATCCCTTCCCAGAACCGCCGGACTGATAGTAAAGTGAGCACTCTCGCTGCCGCTCCCCTTATAATTGCCCTTGAATTTAACCGTGATATCAGCTTCACCGACGTTTATATTATTTTTGATCTTCACGGAATAATCTGTATTTTCCTTAAGCAGAACAGTTCCGTCGTAAACGTGGAATTCAGGTTTGATCTGTGAGCCGGTGTAGGTATAGGATTTTTTAAGTCCGCCGATCCAGACCCTGGTTTCCGTGGTCTGCAGACCGGATTCCGTGTCAGTAACTGTCTTTGATATCTCCTCGCCGCCGATCTTTACAGTCTCAGTCTTTCTCCCGTTTTCATCCTCGGAAACATCCACCGTTGGAGCCGCATTTCCGCTTAAATCCCCGGTATCCCTGATAAGCTCCTCCATGTCACCGCTGCCTTCTATCCTGGGGATCGCCTCAGTGCGCTTATGCCCGCATCTTAAACAGGTAAAGGTCTTAATCCCCTCCTTAAGGAAGCCTGCAGGCTCGGTCACCACTCCGTCGTCAAAAAGATGCTTATCGGGATCGATATCAAGCTCCCTTCCCTGTTCCAGGATCCTCCCGCATGATGTGCAGACAAGATCCCCGGTGTAGCCCTTCTCTGTGCAGGTTGCCTCCTTTTTTCCCCTTAATATACGGTCGGGGTGCAGGCAGCTGGTGGCCATAAGGGATACCGTCAGACTGTAGTCATCATAATTTGCTGCTCCGGTGACGGATATTTCCACAAGAGCCGGTCTGTCAGTGTCCTCCACTGCCTCCCTGAAGGTGTAGCTTAAGACATTTCCGCTAAGAACGGGCTTTGTTTCAAACAGTTCTTCCCCCACAGAAACCCTTATCTCACCGAAGGAAGCACCGGGCTCAAGAAAGTCTGCAAGATCCATTGTATTTGAGGTGCCATAGGCGGCATTAGCTGAGATCACAGGATTTCCATGAGTTGCCCTGAGGATCTGAAACTGCTGCTCCCTTCTGTCAAAGCTGTAATTTCCTCCGTCCATTTCAGAAATAACAATTCTTCCTGTTCCGGCATTGATATTATCCTTAAAGACGGCACTGTAATCCGTCGAAACAAGCTCCTGTTCCCCGTCCAGCACCGTAAATTCAGGCTTTATCGGACTTCCCGTATATCTATAGCTGCCCTTTACATTTATCGTCGGAACGGTCTGTTTTCTGGCAACCGTAAAGGTCTTTTTCACACTTCCGGTGCAGTTTCCGTCTTCCGATGCACTGACGGTCAGTTCATATCTTCCGGCATTTAAGGCCGTATTGCCGGTGATCACATATTCCGACTCATCAAGCCTGTTTCCCCTGAGAGTAACCTTTGAAACAGTCTGTGTCCGGACAGCTCCGGAATATGTGAGTCCGTCTCCCAGAACAACCGTTGCTCCCTCAAGGGGCGCTTTTTTGATGGTCACACTGAGGCTCTCCGGTTCCGTGTCCCTATAGTTGTCCCCTCCGAAGACCCGGTACCATACCCTGTAGTTTCCCGCAGAAATTCCTGTGGGTATCGCGGTATCGTAGACTCCGTTTTCCGTTAAGGAATATTTCATAAGGGTTCCCGAAGGAGAAGCCCCCGGACTGACAAGTTCCTGAGCCCGGGTGTCATAGGTAAGATTCCCGGCGGAGGGTGCAGTGAAGGCAGGTGTGATCTTTGTCACCCTTAAAGTACCGGTTTCATAGGATATGTCATAATTACCCGTCACGACTGCATTTCCGCTCTTAATGACAGCCGCAGTGGGAGTGATCGTCCCCGAAGAAGTCACGTTTTCCGCAGAGCTTGCCGTAAGAGTCACAGAAGAAAGGCTGTGGCCCGGCACATTTCCGGTAAGGACTGCCCATGAAGCATCTTTTTCAATGCTTCCCTTAAGGGGTATGGTCTGATCCTTTGCCCTCACGGTAACCGGTCTCCTGGTTATGTCGGCAGTAGCTTCTGTCTGATTCCCCTCCGGTTTCAGAACATAGTTGACCGCATCGGCACCCCCAAGGCCGGTAATACGGATATTTACCTTTCTTCCGTCTCCGGCATTCACGTCAGTAAAGGTTCCTTCTGCCGTGACCGTGAGAACATCACCGTCAATCTTTCCGTCAAAGCCGGCATCAGAGCAATCAAGCTGCACTTCACCGGTCCCGTCATAAACCTTGTTTAAGGCTTTGATACCTGAGATCTTTACCGGTCTTTTGCTTATCGTGAATTCCCCTGTCAGCCCTGAAGGCAGTCTGTAGTTTTCATTATCAAGACCCGTTACCGTTGCCGAATAGGTTCCGGCTCCGGTCTGCCCCCCTGTCACTGTAAGATTGCAGCTGTCCCCGCTTTTAAGCCCCGAGGCCTCTGCAAAGGGGGTATGTCCGGTACCGTCGTAGGTAAACGAGGTCTGTGTCCAGCTTATACCGATCTCTTTTCTTTCGACCGTGAGGGTATAGGATGCAGTTCCCTCAGCGCAGCTATCCGTTGCGCCGGCAGAAGCCGTGATGGTTGTCTGACCGGCTTTTTTGATGGTGACCCTGCCGGCTGCATTAACCGCTGCCACATCCTCATTACTGCTTGAATAGGTTATGGCTCCGCCCCCGTCTGATGTGGCAGTCTTGCTGAAATCCGGATCGCCGTAGGTTTTTGTAACGTTTCCTCCCGTGACACCGCTGAAGGTGACCCTTTGAGCCGTTTTGTCAAGTACAGTAAGAGTCACAATAACCGAGTAATCCTGATAGTTTTTGCCTCCGTCCACTCCGACTGTCACTTCTGCCGACCTGCCGACCATTGAGGGATCGTTTTTGAAGGTGAAGTTAAGACTTGTTCCCGAAACTGAAGGAGCTTCGCTTAAGAGGCTGTCAGGATCCGATGCAGTTATGTCTCCGGTCTTAAGAAGTCCCCCGGGCACGATCAGTGAACCAAGATCTGCCTGTCCCGGATTTCCGTATCTTGCAGATCCAGATGCGGTCTTATCTGCATACGCAGCCGGCTCAATGGTAAAGGAGACCGACCTGTCTGAAGGGAGTCTGTAGTTGGGATTTGACAAAGCCGAAGCAGCTGCCGTATAGGTTCCCGCATCTGTCCTTTCTCCCGTCACAGATACTGTGCAGGAGTCATTGTTTACAAGGTTTGACACCGCTGCGGCAGGCTTAAAGGCATCTCCTGTATAGGAATAACTTGTATGTGACCATTCAAGCGCCGCCTCTTTCGGTTCAACTGTAAGCTTTCCGGGAAGATATGTTATGCTGTAGTTATCTGCCGAAAGCCCTGACGGGGTGATCCTATAGGAATTTCCGACATTTGCATATCTTGCATAGTCAAAGGAATAGACCGCCTCCCCTTTAAGAACTGCAGACGTATCTCCCTTTACAAATCCCGAAAAGGCAAGTCCGTTTCCTGCCGGCTCATCGCCGTAGGTGATTGACTTATCCTTTGCCGTAACGGTAAGCAGGGCCTTATCCACTGTAATGGTTATGCTGCCCGAGCCTTCCGTGTTATTTGAAGAATAGACGGCTGTGATAAGAGCCTGACCTGCCCCCTTTATCGAAACCTCTCCCGTTGAAGCATCGACTGCTGCAACCGAAGGACTGTCCGATGACCAGGTCCAGCTGCCTGTCTGCCCACCGGGAAGGGCAGCAGATGCACTCAAATGAAGGTTTTCTTCACCATAAGTTACTGTCCTGTTCCCCCCCGCGATCGCCACACTCGTTTGTGCCTTCTCAATTGTGAAATATGCACTTTGGGAATTAAAAGTGTAGTTGCTCCCGGCCTTTGAAGACACGGTCACTCTTCCGGTGCCGGCATTGATATTATTGCTGTAGGAAACCTCATAATCCCTTCCTGAAACCAGAACTGTGTTTCCATCCTTCACTGTAACCCCGGGCTTGCAGGCGCCGCCGCTATATGTGAAGGTATCCTTATCCAAAGTCAGGGTCGGGGTTATTGTTTTGGGGCTTATGGTAAATTCCCAGTCGGGGTCTGTCAGGGTCGTCCCGATATAGTATGTCGATGCCCCGGTTACTATCCGGATCCTGTAGGTTCCCGCATTCACAGGAAGAGAGGTAGTGTAGGAAGAAACGGAGCCGTCAACGACTTTCCCGTATGAAACCGTAAATCCGGCCGCTGTTATCTCATCCACATTGCAGGTAACGGTCGCCCCGTGTCCCTGTCCGTCATAGACAATGCTGCCTGTATCCACATTAAAGAATGAGGTCTGGGCAGGATCGCCTTTTTTAGTGGTAAAATACTGTCCGATTCCTCCCCCATAGGCATAATCAGTGAAGGCTCCTGCCAGAAAACAATACCTTGTATTCGGAGTCAGTCCGGTTATGGTATACGAAGTATTCCCCGCATCTATCCTGTCCCTTTCAATATAGCTGTCATTAACGCTTTCTTTTATAATATATCCCTGGGCACCCCTGACAGGACTCCAGCTGATTTTCGCTGTCGTAGACCCCACATTGCTTACGGTAAGATCGGTTATTCTCTCCAACGGTATACTTGTTCCGTAACCTCCGCCGTTTTCCCCCTGGGAATCCGTCAGTTCCTCACTTCTGCAGCCGAAAACACGGTAATAATACAGCCTTCCCGGAAGAGCAGTGGTGTCAGAGTATTGAAGGACGTCCGATGCCGGCACCAGTTTAAGGGGCAGATATTCACTTGCACTGCTTTCTCTTCTGTAGATCGAGTAGTATGCAGCTTTCGAAACTGCCGTCCAGCTTATCTTAATTGCATCCTCCTCAGCCTCGGCGTTAGTTACACTTGAGGCCGGGAGCATCGTATAGGATCTGACCGCATCAGAGGTGAATACATCTTCTCCCTCATTCTTTCTGAAAAATGCCCTGACCCTGAAATAGTAATTTGTATCAGGATCAAGATTCCAGATATAGTCATTAAGTTCAGACTTCTCCTGACCATAATTATAAGGGCCTCCATCATTCGACCAGTTGATCCCATCCGGACTCCATTCAGTAGTATATAGAGCTTCCCTTTGATTATCCCAGGTCAGTTTTACCGAATTGGAAGTATAGGGTTCTGCTTTAAGACTGGTCACGGCATGTCCGGTTCCGTCGCCTGTTGTAAACTCCTTTTCACCGTATTCGCCACGACTGACAATATTTCCTCCTTCGTCAGTGTTATAGGCACATACCCGTACAAAGCACAGAGTGCCGGGATTCAGCCGTCTTGCGATCACTTTGGCTTCGGTGGTCGTCGAACGATAGGTTATACCGCCGTTTTTCATCCCGTATTTACATTCATATCCGTCACACCCATCGATCGGATCCCATCTGATCTCAGCCGTATAATTACCGACATAGGTCACTTCAAGCCCGGGTGTGTCAGCAAGGGTCCTTGCACTGACCACAGGGGAAACACCGGCATCATTTCTTAGGCCGTTCTTAACAGGATAAACCTTATATTGATAGTCTGTTGACGAAGAAAGCCCCGTATCCTGATATTTTCTCACTGAAGCACCGGTTGTTCCAACCCGCGACCAGGTTCCTTCTGCCGCTTTGAACCGCCATATCTCATAACCTTCTGCATCCCTTGCAGATGACCATAAAAGAGTTACACTCATATTAGTCCTGTTTTTCACGGAAAGGCTTTTTATATTTTCAGGAAGATCTGCATTTTCATCAGAATCCGTAAGAGCTCTGATACAGAGGTTTCCGTACCGTCCGTCAACGGAATCTCCTGCAAGATCTGTCCATGAAGTCCCCCTGTAACCAAAGCTCTCCCCCGGATTTATGCTTGTGTTCATGTCGATCTGCCCGTTCCACAGAAAATCAAGTTCACGGTCAACGGGTTTATCAGCGGTCACCACAACCGAGAAATTTTCTCCCTCTGAAAGCTTTACATCTGCATTAAGTGGGACGGTATATCTTCCGGCAAAAGAAGCCGTTCCCTGGACAGATGCAGCATCGATAAGAGTTCCGCTTTCAGGGTTTGATGAGTCCGACAGATTTTTATATATTTTTATACTGTATCTTCCGGGTGCCTGGATCGTGGAATCAATCTGAACCGCTTTCAGGGTCTCCGAGTTTTTTACGGCGGTAAATACATTTGCATATTTGCTGTAGGTCTGGGCAGTCACATTATGAAGCTGGGAATCGTAGTTATAATTATTATTGTAGTATTCACCCCTGTCCCTGTCTGCCATTTCAAAAACATAAGCCGTATCCGCCAGACTTTTATCGCAGTAGGAAAGCCAGAAATATGAGTAATAAGAAAAACCCGTGTTTACAGTCCAGCTGTTTCTTACAAGCCAGGCTCCGTTTTTCCCCGGATCGGTCTTAAAGTTTGACGCCGGATAATCATCATCCCAGCCCACGACTGCGACCGCATGGTTTGTACTCGTATTGACGTTATTGTAGAAGGCATTTTTTTCAAAGTTCATGTACGAATCGTCTGCAAATATGCTGACTCCTACTATTCCGTTTTCCTTTATGGCCTGTTTAACTATTTTGGGATTTTCCCTGATATTAAGAAGATATTCATTTTTAAGATGAGCTTCATCCAAAGAGCGTGCATATTCACCCGCAAGTCCGTTTTGAAGCACGTTTTCAGCATTGGAATATGCAGCATCAGCATCGTCATTTGTGACTCCGTTATAGCGCATGAGACTCTGCGCAGCAAAATTCAAATTTCCGCCGAAATCCAGAAAGGTCTTCCCTTTTCCCGCATTTTTGTTAAAGCTTATCCTGTCCCCCGTATCCCCGTTCACCGGATCAGGTGCCTGATTGTAGCAAAAATAGGCAAGCGCCAGTTCACTGTAGTCTGCATCCTTTTCCACAAGTCCGGAATTATCCTTAAGACCGTGGTTTATCATATAAAATTCGGAAAGGGCAACCGAAGAATGTGCCCAGCAGGTTCCGTAGGGAGACTGGCTCCTGGTTGCGGGATACCTGCTTTTAAGGTAGTTTTGAACCTCTTCATCCGAGCCGGCGGGAAACCGGCTTTCGATAGTCTCGGGCTCGGAAACTATGCCTGCCGCTTCTTCTCCTTCGTCTTCTCCCTGCTCTTCCACCATTTCTTTAAGAGCCTCACTGTAGTCGAGAGTGTCCGACACCACAGGCGTGTTATTATCCCAGGGCATTTCTATGTAGCCGCCGACAACCGCCTGCCCTTCTCCCATAACAGAGTTTCCTGAAATTCCTTCTGTTTCATTGCCCGAAAGATCCGGCGCATCATTGTCCGAAAGTCCTGCTGTTTCGTCACCCTGCAGTTCTGATACCTCCCTGCCCGTAAGGGCTGACGTTTCATCACCCGAAATATCTCTTGCTTCACCGCCCGAAGGTTCGGCCGGTTCATCGACCGAAAGTCCCACCGGTGTTCCTGCCCGGATCGCATCTTCCGAAACAGGACTTACTGTCCCATTCACAGGTTCTGCAAAAACTAAACCCGAATATGCCGGCGACTGAACTAAAACCGCTGCTGAAATTAAACCCGCAAGAACCTTTTTAAACTGCCCCTTTACAAATGTCATTCTCTCCTCCATAAATTCAGATATCCCGTCGAAACACAATGCTACATAAAAATCTTAATCCTCCGCTTTATCGGAGTCAATATCCCCCTTTGGTGCATTAATGCCATCTGACCCGGCAAAGCCTCCCTCACAAATGAATTTGCCGATGGATTCCCGACTCACAGTCAGCCAAAAAATGCCGGCGGAAAAATCCGCCGGCATTCTTGATCTGCAAATCTTTATCTGTCTGAAACCGCCCTGTCTGCTGTCAGCTTATCAAAGCTTCTTGTGGCAGGTTCTTGCGATAACGTCATCCTGCTGTTCCTTGGTAAGGCTGATGAACTTAACAGCATATCCTGAAACACGGATGGTGAAGTTAGCGTACTCGGGCTTCTCGGGATGAGCCTGTGCGTCAAGGAGCTTCTCTGTTCCGAATACGTTGACATTGAGGTGGTGAGCTCCGTTCTTGAAGTAGCCGTCCATGGCTCCAACAAGGTTCTTAACTCTCTCAGCCTCGTCATGTCCGAGTGCATCGGGGCTCATGGTCTGTGTATTTGAGATACCGTCAAGTGAGTACTCATAAGGTATCTTTGCAACAGAGTTAAGTGAAGCAAGAAGTCCGCTCTGCTCTGCGCCGTAGGAAGGTGATGCTCCGGGTGCGAAGGGCTTGTAAGCCTCTCTTCCGTCAGGTGTAGCTCCTGTAGCCTTGCCGTAAACCACGTTGGAGGTGATGGTAAGGATGGAGGTTGTAGGCTCTGAATTCCTGTAGGTGTGATACTTCTTAACCTTTGTGATGAAGGTCTTGAGCAGCCATACACCGATCTCGTCAGCCCTGTCATCATCATTACCGTATTTAGGGAACTCTCCTGTGGTCTCAAATCCGGTTGCGATACCGAACTCATCACGGAGAACCTTAACCTTTGCATACTTGATGGCAGAAAGTGAATCGATAACATGTGAGAAACCTGCAATACCGGTTGCGAAGGTTCTTCTCAGGTCTGTATCGATGAGAGCCATCTCAGCTGCCTCATAGTAATATTTATCATGCATATAGTGGATCAGGTTCAGGATGTTGACATACAGTCCTGCCAGCCAGTCAAGCATGATGTCATACTTGTGCATAACCTCATCATAGTCAAGATACTCGGAGGTGATGGGTGCAAGCTCCGGTCCAACCTGCATGGGCTTGCCGGCCTTGTCCTTGTGCTTCTCGTCCTTGCCGCCGTTGATGGCATAAAGCAGAGCCTTTGCAAGGTTTGCACGAGCTCCGAAGAACTGGATCTCCTTTCCTGTCTGGGTAGCGGATACACAGCAGCAGATGCTGTAGTCATCGCCCCAGATGGGCTTCATAACATCATCGTTCTCATACTGGATCGAGGATGTGGTGATGGAGATGTATGCTGCATACTTCCTGAAGTTCTCGGGCAGTCTCTCTGTGTAGAGAACTGTGAGGTTGGGCTCCGGTGAAGGTCCCATGTTCTCCAGTGTGTGAAGGAAACGATAGTCGTTCTTTGTAACCATGTGACGGCCGTCCATTCCGATTCCGCCCATCTCAAGGGTTGCCCAAACGGGATCGCCTGAGAACAGCTGGTTGTAGGACTCGATACGTGCGAACTTAACCATCCTGAACTTCATTGTCAGGTGGTCGATGAGCTCCTGAGCCTCGCTCTCTGTGAGGGTTCCCTCCTTCAGGTCTCTCTCCATGTAGATGTCAAGGAAGGTTGAGATACGTCCAACGCTCATTGCAGCGCCGTTCTGTGTCTTGATGGCTGCAAGATATCCGAAGTAGAGCCACTGAACTGCTTCCTTAGCATTCTTTGCGGGCTGTGAGATATCGAAGCCGTAGATCTTTGCCATATCCTTCATGCCGTTAAGGGCTCTGATCTGCATCGTGATCTCTTCTCTGAGGCGGATAACATCATCTGTCATGTCGCCGTGTCCGCAGTTCTTGAAATCTTCCTTTTTCTTTGCGATGAGGTAATCGATACCGTAAAGAGCAACTCTTCTGTAGTCGCCTACGATACGTCCGCGTCCGTAGGTATCGGGAAGTCCGGTAACGATGTGAGTGTGACGTGCTGCCTTCATCTCGTCTGTGTAGGCATCAAACACTGCCTGGTTGTGAGTCTTGTGATACTCGTTGAAGATCTGGTCATATTTCTCATTTACCTTGTAGCCATACTGTCCGGCAGCTTCCTGGGCCATCTTGATTCCGCCGTAAGGCATGAATGCTCTCTTAAGAGGCTTGTCTGTCTGAAGACCAACTATCTGCTCAAGATCCTTCATGCTCTCGTCGATGTAGCCGGGGCCATATGCAGTCAGGCTTGAAACGATCTCTGTCTCGCAGTCAAGGACTCCGCCCTTGTCACGCTCTGCCTTCTGCAGCTCCTGGAGCTTTCCCCAAAGCTTGTTTGTTGCTTCCGTAGGGCCTGCCAGGAAGGACTCATCTCCATCGTACTGGGTGTAGTTGAGCTGGATGAAATCACGTACATTGACGTCATCTACCCAATGGCCTTCGTTAAACCCTCTCCACTCTTCTCTCATTCTTTTTCCTCCTTCTTTAACCGGTTTTTCCGGTTTGAAAATCGGCATCCCCGTTCCCGGATCTTGTGGACCCCTCGAACGGAAGGCAGAAACGAGATCATCATCTCCGCACCCGGATGTCGTTAATTGGGTTTGTGTTTGTTAAAAAATAAACTATCATACTTTTACCCTTCTGTCAAATATTTTGACAAATTTTTCACAAAGATTTTCCGGATTAAAAACCCAGTAAAAATGCGGCTTCCAGGCCAATATCGTCCTCGAAAAATGCAATGTATACAAAAAAATACATTTTGTTAATAATTTAACAAACCTGTCATGATCAATTGCACACATTAAGCACACCCTGCTCCCGAACCCGGCTCACAACGTGAAAATGTCCGGTGGACATTTTTCGAGCCCGTTTGTCCTATCTTAGCCCGGTCGGGCTCCGTTGTGCGAAGTGGGACGTAAGTCCCACGATAGCGCGAAACGTGGGAGATGCGTGAGAGCACGAAGTGCGGAACGCTTCGGATATCGGCTTATTACCCTTACATCATTGTACAAGAAAAAACGGAAATTGAGGGGAATCCCCGATCTTCGCAGCCGTTTCGCGTTGAAATAGACAGGGACGGATGTTAAGATATTCAGTATGAATACAGTTACCATACAGGAATACCCGGATGTATTCCTTAAAGGAGCTTTGAAAACGGAAAATATCAAAGAAAGGCAGGAAAATGTATGAATAAGCTATCTAAAAGATGTCTCATTGCGGTCATCACCGCAGGACTTTCCGTAACCGCGCTTTCAGGCTGCGAACTGACAACTGACACAAGGGCTGACGGGGCTGCGGTGCCGGCATCCTCCGAACCGGATGAAGCTGCGGAAAAGGAACCGGTGTTTACGGACGGAATGGCTCAGCCCATACTCGACTATACCGATCTGAGGGCTTCGGATTACACCAATGACGGCAGTGACATATTAAGGTTCTGTGTATATGTGGAGACCGATCACGATACGGATTCCGACGGGAAAGCCGATCTTGTTGAAGCCCTGGTGCAGATCCCCCGTGCAGCCGCAGAAGGGACTTTCAGGGCTGCGACCATCTACGACCCGACTCCCTACGGGGCAGGAACTGTTGAAGACACCGGAATGGACAGTTCCACGCTCCTTAATCCGGTTCCCTTTGACTACGATAAGCTTTATGAACCCGGTGAAAAACGGACTCCCAAGGGAAGCATGACCACCCTGGAGGCAGCTGCCAAAGCGGATCCGGAATGCTGGAATTATGAAGTGCCCAATTCCGGAGCACAGGGATACAGTTATGCACAGTTTTATGATTACTATCTTGTCAGGGGCTTTGCAGTGGTTGAAGCCGGCGGTATCGGCACCTACGGTTCCGAAGGCTTTGAACTGTGCGGCTTTGACCTTGAGCGGGATGCCCACAAATGCGTTGTCGAATGGCTGACCGGAGACCGGGTTGCCTACACAGACCCCTATAATGACATTGAGATAGAAGCCGACTGGTCAAACGGAAACGTTGCCATGACGGGATGCTCATACGGAGGCACCCTTCCCTTTGAGGTTGCCACGACAGGTGTTAAGGGGCTTAAGACCATCGTCCCTTTCGCCGGCATAGCTTCCTGGTATGACTATACCAACTCCCAGGGTGCTCCCCTTTATCTTTCAGCAGCCTACGCAAACGATCTTGCATCCTATAACAGCGGAGCCGCCTATGAAGATGATGACTGGACGGTCATCAATGACGACTATGCATCATTCCTCTATCAGATATCCAGCGATCAGGATGCCACAAACGGAAACTACGACGATATATGGGCCATAAGCGACTATTCCCTGGATTCGGATGATATCGCCTGCTCGGCTCTCATCGTACACGGCATGAACGATTTCAACGTCACCACCAAACAGTCCGACCTTATGGCACGGGCCTTCAAGAAGGCAGGAAAGAATTTCAAGCTTGTGCTTCACCAGGACGGACATAATATCCTTGACGGCATTGTTGTAAACGGCAGCCTGTGGCAGGATATCATGAACAAGTGGCTGTCACACTATCTGTATGATGTGGATAACGGCATCGAGGATATGCCGACGGTCAGCGTTCAGAGTAACCTTGACGGCTCCTTTAAAACCTATGATACCTGGGCTGAATTTGAGTACGATTCGCTTGACTATGACAGGGATGTAAATCCGGATGATATTTCCCATATCGATACCACTGCCATCGCATCAAATTTTATGAGATATGATGAAGCCACCGATGACTTCGGCAAACCGCTTTTAAGGGATAACTATTATCTGTCCATGCCGGAGAGCACGAAGGCAACCTATGTCTTTGAGCTTCCGGACAACTATTCCTTTTACGGGGTACCGGAGGTGCATCTTAAGATGTCTACAAGAAATGCAGGGGAAGACGGTATGGTGGTTTCCGCCCTCTTAATGGATACCATAGACGAGGAAACCCTGTTCAAGGCATATATGACCAAAGAAAGTCTGGGCTACACCCTTCCCTCAAAGACCATCGGCATGGTTGAAACCGGTGGAAATCTCCCGAGAACAAAGGTCAGGGAATTTGTTAAGAGCAATACATCAGCAAAGCTTGTCACCTACGGGCACACGGATCTTGCCAATTACGGAGGCGGCTACAACGGAAGGGACTATGTAATGCACGACGAAGAGATGAAAGCCGGTCAGTACTATGATTACACCATCTATCTCCAGCCCACCTCCTATACCTTTGAACCGGGGCATAAGGCAGTGCTTGTCATCACAGGATGGGATCCCTACCGGGCTTTCCTTGATGAGGACTACCTGAACGGAGTAGTCACCGATTCGGTTGACTCCTCATACACATATTCGTTTAATATTGACAATTCATCATTTGAGTTTAAGCTTCCGCAATGCGCGGATTAGTGCAGCGTTTTCTGATCAACCGGCACATTCACCTGTCTGATCGCCCATAGGCTGCGTTTTCCTCGGTCGTCGATGTCCGCAGCGGATTTTCCGGACTATCGGAAACAGTCATATCATTCATTTGTTTTACACATAAAAACAGCCGACACAACATCGGCTGTTTTTATGCTAACGCTCCATCCTTAGCCAAAAGGTTTGTTGTTGCAAATAATACCCTGTAGTGTTAATATAACTCCTACAAGCAGAATATTTTCGGGTCTGGCACAAAACAGCCGTTTTTGTCAGCGTCTTTGTCCGGGGTTTCCCGGTGTCTAAAAGTCTGATATTCCTGCTTGAAAATCCCTATTTTAACCTGAGCAGGAAACGGACGGACGATGCTTTGTCATACCTGTTCGGAACCTTTCGGTTTCTGAGCAGGTACGTTTTGTCTTCTTTCCTGCCCCAAAATTCAAGAAAGGAAGGCAAAACATGGAAAAGAAAAAAGAAAACATTATGAAACCGTTGGAGGAAATGAATCTTATTGACGATTTTCTCTTTACGGAGGTTATGACGGATGAGGAGAACGGTCAGAAAGCCTGTCGGATCATTCTGGAGACTGTGCTAAAGCGTAAGCTCGGCGAGATACGCTTTGAATGCCAGAAGGTTGTTCCGGGTGTTTCTGAAACTTCTCACGGGATCAGGCTGGACACCTTTATCAGGGAACTGACTGACGATGGTGACAACAGCATTCCGGGTATAAGCATTTATGACATTGAACCGGACAAAAGGTCTGCAAATAGGGATTCTCTGCCCAAAAGAGCCCGCTATTACGGGGACCTGATGGACGTTCAGCTTCTTGAAAAAAGTGTGGACTATGAAATGCTTCCGGAACAGGTGACCATCTTTATTCTGTCATATGATCCTTTCGGTAAGGATGCGATGTATTACGAAGCCCGGACAATGCTGATAACTCACCCTGATACTGCCTACAATGACGGAGTCCGACGGATATTTCTTTATGCAGACGGCAAACTTCCGGAAGATTCTACAGAAGATGACCTTAGGATTCAGAAGCTGCTTAAATATATAGCAAGAAGCACCGATGACAACATTACTGATGAATCAACTGTTGCGTTGGATAAGATCGTCAGACAAACCAAATCTAAAAAGGAGGTAGGTGTCAAGTATATGAAAAGCTGGGAGCGGGAAAAAGAACTTATAGAAGATGTTCGCGAAGAAGAACGTAAAAACACTGAAGCTGAGCGCAGACGCGCCGACGAGGCTGAAAAACGGGCTGAGTCTGCCGAAAAACAGATTAAGTCTGCTGAAAAACAGATAAATTCACTCAATAAAAAGCTCGCCCGATATATTGCCAAATACGGAGATGTTATTTGACAAGAACACTCCTGCGCCCAGTACACCGAATAATAATTAACTGACATATTCACTTGTCTGATTGCTCATCGCTGCGTTATCGTCGGTCGTCGATGCCAGAATCGACTTCCTCCTCTGCCTTGTGCATGAACAATCATCCTGCGTAAATGTACCATAAATTTATTTTTCGGTGTACCAGGAGGATCTGGTAAACATCAGCCACGAGTTAGTAAATAGCCATTCCTTTTATTGATATAGGTTTTGCCCATCCAAAATCCAAAAAGCAAATAGTATTCCAGAACTAAGATCCGGGTTTATATTTCACAGCTCTTAAAACAATGAGGGAGCATATTTTTGCTCCCCCATCTCCATGATTTCAATTTGTTACATTCTTATTCAACCGCCTCTGCCAGTTTCTTACAAACGCAGTAATACTCTTTTATAGAGTCATGAAGAAAAGCATATGTTTCCTCTGATATACCAATTTCATTTGCAATATTTTCAACCATTTTTGACTCTTCCTTGTCAAAATCCCCATCTACATAGACCAGTCCAAGGATCTCAAGAGTAACTATTTTTTTTACATGATTATCTGCCAAAGCGAAATAAGAAGTAACCGTTTCAAAAGGTTCTGTTTCATATAACTCTATTGCCGGCAACTGCATTTCTGCGCAATATTCGCTGATCAGAGCCTTCTCTTCAGAAGCAAGAACACCGTTTGCCTTGGCCACATGAATACTTAGATCCAAAAACATCTTCTTTTCCTGATAACTTAACTGTGATAAAAACATTTAATTCTCTCCTTTCTTTTATGCAATACTATTCAACAGCAGATCTGCCTCCATTTGTACATCCATGATATCCTTGGTATTTACTCTGTTTATTCCACCTTCCCCTTCTTCCTTTAAAACTATCTTTACCTGACACATTTTATAAAGCATTCCCACAAGTAAAATAAGATTTTCAGTTAAAATTTTATCTTTATCAGTAAAATCACCCCAATCTGTTTTATTCTCATAGTTTATTATGTGATCTAACGTAAGTAAGCGTGCATTATAGGCCACCTCCACATTTAGCAGCGTTTTTCTGAATCCTCTTGCGCTATTCTCCAGTTTAGAAAGATAAGTACAGATTTGATTAGTTTCTTTCTCGGTTTTTAATGCCTGCTCATACGCTTCATCGGCCTTGTCCGAAAGTTTATTTCCCGTAATATTAAAAATGACTCCTCCCACAAGCAATCCAACCCCTAAAGTGGCAGCTCCTAAAACCGTTGTTCCCAAAGCAATTCCGCCACCTCCTGCAGCTAAAGCACCGCCACCAAGTGCAGCAAGTGTAGCATTTGTTGCTGCAGCTCCACTTAAAGCCAATATTGGTGTTCCAGTTGAAGCTGCACCCAAAGCCATAACCGCTGCTGTTGTTGCACCTGATGCTGCAAATCCTCCCGCAGTTCCAACCGCAGCACCACCAAGTCCGCCTAATAACACTCCGGCACCAACTGCTACCTCTTTCAGTTGATCTGCATCATATTTAGGAATATCAATACCTTCTTTTCTATAGGACTTAAATTCCGGTCTGTTTTGAATTTTTTCAATTAAATCCGAAAATTTTTCAAAACCCTGAAGAATATTTAACTCCTGAGACCCAAGAGTATCCATCAAAGTGGTCGTTCTTTTATTAGCTTCTTCAAACTTTTTGATAGCATCTTCCTGTTTTGTTTTGGCAAGATTCATGGTGTCATTAGCATCCTTCATTTTTATTCCGCCATGAATTCCACTTCCTATTCCTCCTACCGCTGCAATACCTGCTGCAACTCCTAAAATCAATGGTAATGGCATCTTTAGATTCCTCCTTTTTTATTATTTATAAAATGTTCACACATCTTATAATTCTTTTTATAATACTCATCCTTTGTCATCTCATTTGAAAAAAAAGTATAATAACTCTCCTCTATACGACATTTTAGAGGACGAGTATCGTATATCCCGCATAGATTTCCTGTAAGATATTTGCATGTGCCATCTCCGGAATCCAAATCAGCGTATATTTTAGACAGATTTAAATTCCTACAGCATTCTCCACATTTCAGACACTTAAAGCTCATGAAAAAACCAATTTATTATTTCTGTTTCCCATAAACTCATTAAAGTCTCCCTCCCAGGGTATTTTTATTCCAATTTCTTTATATGCAGTCATAAGATAATCATTTATTTTTTTCTCATCTGTACAGTTTGAAATCTGGTCGGCAATTTTCCCGTACTGTTCTGTTTCAGCCTTAAATCTTTCCAGATCCACCCCTGCGAGCATTGAAGCCAATCTCTCCATCTCGTTTGCAATTTCTGCAAAATTATTTGCTTCCGTTGGAATCCTATTCAATTCATTAATCAAACGATTCATAAACTTGCTGCGGTCAAGAAAAATCAGGAATGTACAAGATAAAATCCCGCTTACCAAACTGGAAGTAAAAGCCTTAATAATCTCTCCTATAACCGGAATTGTTCCAACAGGAGTCAGATCCAAAGCCTCCCCTGCTAAGGTTCCTATCAGAACACTCGCTCCTGTTGCCATAATCATTGATGCAGATTTAATTCTGTCGCCAAAATATAGGTTATCAGGATTAAAAAGAAGGATTTTTCCTGCTTCAACAATCGATGCATATATCTGTCTTATACAGCGAACTAAGTTTTTTGCTGTAGTAAAGAAAATATTACAGATTGTTGTGGTTATACTCGATAATGCTCCTGCGATAGCACCATCCTTAAATTTCTCTAAAAGCACCTTATATTTACTCAGAGCGCTCTTAAATCCTTTTTTTATCCCTCTGGCCACAGTTTCAAGCATATATTTCATATCACTATGAGGAGGTATCGATTGCATTTCCTCTTTTGTAACAAACCATACTTCTGCAAAAATGAAACCCACCACCTGTCTCAGACCCATTTCAACACCCCTTTTTGCGGCAGCTTTAGCAGTGTCTTTTGCAAACTTCGGGCTTGAATAGTAGGCTCTTTGAAGCTTAGTATCATATTCCTTCCTAGCTCTGGCATACTCTTTTCTCAGGTTTTCCTTAACACTCTCCGGAAGTGGCTCACCCTTTCTTCCGCCCCAGTTAACCTTCTCCGGGTTTGCTTCACACCACGATATGTATTCTTCAACAGTCATATCACTTTTGTTTAAATTAAGGCATGCATTTGTAAATCTGAGGTTTCCCGGATTATTCGCAAGCTCTATTCCATTAAGACCGGCTAAAACCCTTCCGGCATCATCATGGATTCCTCTTGCAGATAATACATGATCCAGCTGTCCCTGATGTTCCCTTGAAATGGTCTTGTTATTTCGTGGAATTAACTGATTACCATCTACATATGCGTCCTGTATTGTTTTTCCACTTTCATCAAATTCTTTTCTCGCATCACTCTTTATTTTCGTAAAAGCTGAATCTGAATGGTAAGCTGCCGAATCATACTCTCCCCGATTCTCGTAATCACTTTTATTATTTTTATTTTTGTACCGCATAAGCGGATCTTTTCCCACTTCCCGAACAGTATGAATTGTATCAACATCACCCCCATGCTGATCCTTGATCAGAGAATCTAATCCAAATGATGTAATCAGGCTTTCAACTATGATGCGCTCATACTCACTCCATATACTTGAAAATACGTTCTCATTGGGATCTACTCCATATCCGTTTTTAATATTTTTAACCACTGATGTTTCCATGAATAATTCCTCTTCTATCCACCTTCAAGTAACTGAGAGTCATTTCTCAACATATTTGAACCATTTTTTGCAACGGATCAATTCGTGACATCAGTCGTGGATAAATCATTTTCACCACAACTGCTCAATATGACATTTTGGTTTTTATCCATATGTCTCGCCTCAGCACATCTCCACTCTGTCCCCCTGACTTCTTATCCACATATCTATTCCGTCACCGAACACTTCTGCGGTAATGGTATAAACACCATTTTCTTCGGAAAGAATTTTTGCTGTTGGTAACCTGTCCAATACCGCTTCAACTGAAAAACCGGAATACTTAAAAGTAACCTTTCTCAATTTCCCGCCATACATAAATTGTATTCTCTTTCTGAACTCTCCCTCCTCGAACCTGTTCTTATATGGAATCTTAAAGCGCTCATCCAGAACAGTAAGAGCCTGAATACGGTCTATCCGGTATATCGTCGGGAAAGAATCTTCAAGAACCCTGAAATTATCCCGGACTCTCTGGTCCTCCAGGAAAGCAGCCATATAGAAATAATATTCCGAAAACATTATCGCTACCGGCTTGAGTTTTCGCGTTTTTACCGTGCTACCCTGAATGCCCTGATATTTGATTTCTATATACCGGCTGTTTCTTATTGCCTGTCCTACATCCCATAATTTGTCAATAAACTGCGATTTATGGCGTGGCTCTACATAATGGAACTCCTCATTGCGTATCAGATCTCGCACAACCTTCTGATTGCTTGCCGGGACGCAGCAGGTAACCAGCTTATCCAGCATTCCTACCATCTCATCTTTTGTAAAAGCCCTGCTGTCAAGCAGGATCTTACACAATGCCAGCACTTCACTGTTTGTCAGCCGTATCTTGTAAAGAGTCTCCAAACGATAACCCTTTTGGGATTTATCATAAACTATGGTATTGGAAACTCCGGTTCTCTCGGAGTCATTATTAAGAAAAGCCCTGATATCATCTATATCGCGCTGTATACTTCGCTCATTGACACCATATATCCTGGCTTCTTCAGATTTATTTAAAACATAGCCATCGGACAGTTTTGCATATATCTGTAATGTCCTGCTGATTTTATCGCTCTTTTCTTCTCTCATTTGCAAATTACCGGGATAATCCCTAAATGCAACAAGCGAGCTTATCTGTCGTTATCTCATCGTTCAGGAAGCCATCATCAGAAGGAACGCCGTTACAAAGAAAATCGTAAGCCAGCGTCTCACATAAGCTCCCTGGGCTCCAATGGTGTTTCTATTTAATATTGCAGATCCTACCGATGCAACGATTACAGAGATAATTATGATTGTAATAATATTCATTGCAGACCTCCCACATAGTTTTAATACCAAACCGGTTAAATTTATCTGTATAAAACTATTATAGGAGTTCAGATAGACATACTATGTCATTTGGAATAATCAATCATAAAAATCTGCAAGGCTAAACTACACAACAGAGGTTCCCATTAGTATTGGCAGAGGCTCCTTTCAGTGCTGATAATCTTTATCTACTTGTTTCAAAAAGTAGACTTTTTGAAACAAAATTGTTAGTATAAAGTTTAGTGAGATTTACTGGTTTTTAATTCTTTTAGGCCATCGATTCAATGTGTTTCAGATTGTCTACTTATCGAAACAAGATTTAAGATTATTAAAAGATTTTTTACTTTCTATTTCGTCCAGGCGTTCCCTGCACCGTCTGTAAAAAGTAGAGTGAGTCATTCCTGCTTTATCAGCAGCTTTTCTTGAAGAAAGTTCGTTCCTGTACCACTTCTCGAACCAGATATCAAAATCATCAGTTATCTCTAACCTTGTCCTTCCAAAATGTATTCCCTTGGATAAAGCAATGGCTATTCCTTCCGCCTGACGCTGCCTGATGAAATCCCGCTCAGTCTGAGATACATATGCCAGGAGTCTTAGCAGAATATCTGCTATCAGAACACCTGCAATACCATCGATTTCCTGTGTGGTATTTAGGATAGGAAGATCAATGACTTCTATATCCGCTCCCTTTGACCTGACTATCTTACGCCATTCCTCCAATATCTCCTTGTAGTCACGTCCAAGCCTGTCAATGCTCTTGATTACCAGGAGATCACCTTTCTTGAGCTTTTTTAACAACTTCCGGTAACCCGGTCTGTTAAAATCTTTGCCTGAAAGCTTATCTGTAAAAATATGCTTCTCATCCAATCCATATTCCAACATCGCCTCCATCTGCCTGTCAGTTTTCTGCTCCCTGGTGGAAACTCTTACATATCCATACTTTGCCATGGTATGCCCTCCTTTATATTTAGATAAATATAAAAGTAGGCAATCTGAACATCATAGAAATAATGTGTACTTATTTTAAGTACATAATGCAATTATAACACTATCTCATACTTAAAATGTACTTAAATCAGGTTTTAAGTATGGAGAATTCACTTTATGGACAAAGAAAAGGATAAGCACATAGGTTTACGCATAGATTCAGAAACTCATTCTAAATTAAAAGATCTCGCTGAGTACGAAGGAAGGTCCATTAACGGAGAGATCATCTACCTGATTCGTCAGGCAATTAAGAAGATGGAGAAAGAAAGGTAAAAGAGCATTCCAATTGATGAATTGGAGTGCGTCTCAACCCGCTTTTATCAACCATTTATTCCCGGAAGCCTTATGGAAAGTTTGACTAATTATCCACCGGATAGGGATTCATATTTAGGTTCATGCTGTTTCCAAGGCGGTAATAATCCAATTTGTCAGTTTCCGGATTTTCAAAAGCTTTGATAACTGCCTCTCCAAGCCGGTAGGTATAATTCCTGCAGGTCGTGCCGTTGAATCCCAGATCCTCGTATATAACCGGAGCTTCGGCAAGCAATGCATTCACTCCTGTTATCCTTGTGATCAGCAGATACCACAAAACATCCGCCACCTGCTCCCTGTCCAGGTCTTTTCCAAGAATCATCGCTATTTCAAAAATCATCTTTCTCTGGATATTCAGCAAAAGGATCCTTTGCAGCTTAAACTGTCCGGAAGTAACCAGTCCGACCGCAAAGGATGCACCTGAAGCCTTCTTAACAAATCTGCTGCATTGCTTTAATTGTTCACCTGTCATAATATTGTTTTCCTCTCGTTCCTCAACCAAACCCACAGGCCATTCTTTGCCCATCATTTCCCGAATTTGCAGAGAAGTCCTCATCCGATAATAAAAAGTCTCCGTCCTTTTCTTCACAGCCATTGCCATAAGTCCTGGAAGCATAATTAAGCAGGGCATCTTCAACAAGATTTCTGCAGAATCTCCCGTTTCCCAGAGTAATGTTTCCGGATGCATTACTACAGATTTCCTTTATTTTGAGCTTTGCCTCCGGACTTATCTTAAAACCTCTTTTCCCCGTTTCGATCTCCGTGATCCTGACCATTTCATCTGCAGAGTAGTCCTTAAACCTTAAAACAAACGGAATGCGGGATTTAAGACCCGGATTTCTTGCAACAAACTCTTCCATCTTATCCGGATATCCTGCAAAGATCACAACCGTGTCTTCTCTGCAGTTTTCCATTTCCTGCACGATCGTATTTATCGCTTCATCACCGAAGGAACCGTTCACATCATCCAGAAGAGAGTACGCTTCATCAATAAAAAGCACTCTGCCCTTGGCCCTCTTAAACGCTGATTTTACTTTATCCGCCGTATGTCCGACATACTGTCCCACAAGATCTGCCCTCCCGACTTCTATGATATTCTCATTAGAAAGAATTCCGATCTCATACAGCAAACCTGCCATGATCCTTGCTACTGTAGTTTTGGCTGTCCCCGGATTTCCAATAAATTCCATGTTCAACGACATCGATATCGTTTCCATGCCTTTGTTTTCCATATCTTTCTTAAGCCTGGCAAAGGCAATTATCTTTTTCACCTGCTCCTTTACATCATCCAGACCGATAAGATCATCCAGCATTGCCGAGTACATTGAGTATCCTTTTTCTTCTACTTTAACATCAGGATCCCCTTTTTCTCCATCAGGCTTGAGGTTAGCCATTTCTGTGATATATTTTTTCATTGACATCATATTTACAAATGAATCCTTTAGTACAACTATGTTGCCGTCAGTCATATGTATATTGATCGCAGTTTTCTCATCGTCTCCGGATGGATCCTTTTTCACACCTATCCTGTTTATATTGTTGTAAACTATCATTCTGGGGCCTTCAAAAATATTCCTGCAGCACAGATAATTCTCCGCAAATATGTATCCCTCTATGCCATTTTTAAGCAACGACGTGTCATAAAAGCCAAGGATCCCATTCTCATCTATCTGGCGATGAAATTTCTTTTTGATGTTCTGATAAATCTTTCCAGGAATGTCTCTTTTGCAATACATGCCATAATACGGTGCAATATCGTCACTGTACTTATCAAACAAAATCCGCTTCTTTTCCCGCGCAGTCATATTGATCTCCCCCTGTGTTTATTCACTATATGCTGATTTCTACACATCCTATGATGTTGGGATCAATAGGTAATTTACCCCCAACTGATGTCACGAATTGCTCCGTTGCCTTGCAAGTCATAAGGAATCTACCACTTCGTGGTCCCCCTTATGACGAACTCTCGCAATTCTGAAGCACTCACAATCCGCGCAAAAGCGCTGCTTGTACCGGGATACTGACGCGCTCGGCGCGTCAAAATGTATCCGAAAACCGTCCACTGGACGCTTTTTGCGTGTTTCACGGGGTGCTGGACAGGCAGTGCCTGTCCGTTTAGCACCGACCGAAGCGGAGCGTAGACCTCAAAGTCATAATGCTTTTCAAACAAGTTTGAACTCATTATGTCCTTTTGACCCTTACATCATTCTATGAACATATAATAAGATTTCACATAGACATATTCTGTCATCGTATAATAAAACAGGAGTTTATTTTTTGAAGGGTTTTTGACCATTACATATGCATAAAAGGCTTCCTATAGCAAAACTGAGGGAAAACCTCTTTTCAGACAGAAGAATGAATTACCGGATGATTTTCAACGATTACCAGACCAGGCTTAGGCGTGCTTCGCGAAACGCGGGACTCCCCCTGCCTTTGGCAGGTGTCGGTCGAATACGATCATTGATTTTCTGATGAAAATCAATGATCTATAGGTTTTTTGTTGCAAATAATACCCTGTAGTGTTAATATAACTCCTGCAAGCAGAATATTTTCGGGTCTGGCACAAAACAGCCGTTTTTGTCAGCGTCTTTGTCCGGGGTTTCCCGGTGTCTATAAGTCTGATATTCCTGCTTGAAAATCCCTATTATAACCTGAGCAGGAAACGGACGGTCGATGCTTTGTCATACCTGTTCGGAACCTTTCGGTTTCTGAGCAGTTACGTTTTGTCTTCTTTCCTGCCCCAAAATTCAAGAAAGGAAGGCAAAACATGGAAAAGAAAAAAGAAAACATTATGAAACCGTTGGAGGAAATGAATCTTATTGACGATTTTCTCTTTACGGAGGTTATGACGGATGAGGAGAACGGTCAGAAAGCCTGTCGGATCATTCTGGAGACTGTGCTAAAGCGTAAGCTCGGCGAGATACGCTTTGAATGCCAGAAGGTTGTTCCGGGTGTTTCTGAAACTTCTCACGGGATCAGGCTGGACACCTTTATCAGGGAACTGACTGACGATGGTGACAACAGCATTCCGGGTATAAGCATTTATGACATTGAACCGGACAAAAGGTCTGCAAATAGGGATTCTCTGCCCAAAAGAGCCCGCTATTACGGGGACCTGATGGACGTTCAGCTTCTTGAAAAAAGTGTGGACTATGAAATGCTTCCGGAACAGGTGACCATCTTTATTCTGTCATATGATCCTTTCGGTAAGGATGCGATGTATTACGAAGCCCGGACAATGCTGATAACTCACCCTGATACTGCCTACAATGACGGAGTCCGACGGATATTTCTTTATGCAGACGGCAAACTTCCGGAAGATTCTACAGAAGATGACAGAAAGATTCAGAAGCTGCTTAAATATATAGCAAGAAGCACCGATGACAACATTTCCGATGAATCAACTGTTGAGCTGGATAAAATAGTAAGGAATACCAAATCAAAGAAAGAGCCTTTTTTGCTGTCGTGCGTATTTTGCACGACACTGCAAAAACGGACATCCGACAGGATTTAGTCAGTTATAAACTGTGATTTATAGAGGTGGTAGGTATCAAATATATGAAAAGCTGGGAATGGGAAAGAGAACTTATAGAAGAAGAACGTAAAAACACTGAAGCTGAGCGCAGACGCGCCGACGAGGCTGAAAAACGGGCTGAGTCTGCCGAAAAACAGATAAATTCACTCAATGAAAAGCTCGCCCGATATATTGCCAAATACGGAGATGTTATTTGACAAGGACACTTCTGCGCCCAAAAGAGCCCGCTATTACGGGGACCAGGTGGACGTTCAGCTTTTGGAAACAAGTGTGGACTATGAGAAGCTTCCGGAACAGGTGACCATCTTTATTCTGTCATATGATCCTTTCGGTAAGGATTTTTTCTGGAAAAGTAAAGGAAAAAGTAACTGTTCAGAACCCTCAGGTTACCGAACAGTTACTCTGTTTTTACATTGATAAGCCGCTATTTCCTTACCTTTTCTGCACCGGAGCCTGGGGGGCTTTAGCCTTGTCCCTGGTGGCTGAAGCAGCCCTCCTGTGTCTGTCCTTGCCTCCTTCTTTACCGGTTTTTTTATACTCTTCCTGATAGAGTTCGGAGATCTTCTTCACCTTAACGCTGTCTTTTTTGATATTCTCCTGCATTCCGGCAACATTAAGCTCAATCTCACCGGCCCGGATGAAAACATTCAGCATTCCCTTTGCACCTGCGATACGGGCAAGACCGGCTGCCTGTGCCTTATCCTCCATTTCGCCCGTCCCCTCCTTGCTGACGTATTCCTGAAGGCTTTCGATGCATTCATCCATTTTGATGCCGGTTTTTCTGATCTGGTCGTCAAGCTGTTTTCTCTCATCATCAGTCAGCTCCCTGCCCTTAAATCCGGCAGTCATCCTCATGAGCTTGTTCCTTTCCTTTGTAAAGCTGTCAACAGCCTCCTTTGCGTCATTGTATTCGGACGAATTCCAGTTCAGCATCCTGTACTTCTTTTTGGTATCGAACATTTCCTTCATTTCATCAAGGGCCTCAGGAGCATCTAAAAGAGCTTTGAGCTTTACTGCATATTCAGCTTCCGGTGAATTCCACTTTTTAACAGACTGCATCATTTTCAGGCTGCTTTCGCGAAGTTTCGGAACATACTCCGCCTTTAACTCGCCTCCCTTACTGCTTATGCTGAAGTCACTCATGCTCTGGTCTGATAATTTACCAAGAGTTTCATTCAGAAAGGCTGCCGTGCTATCCCAATGGTCAACCGGATCCTTGTACCTGGCTAACTGCACTTTGACTGCCGCTGCAAGCCGGGTTGAAAACTCCTTTCCAAGTCCGTATCTCTTTTCTATGATGTTGGACAGCTTAGTGGTGCGTTCTTCCTCGGTTCCCTTGTTTGCCGCTATAAGCTTATTTAAGGTATCACTTGAAGATGAGGACTGCGCATTAAAGAAGTCTGTCAGCTCCTCTCTTCCTAGTTTTATTTTTTCTGCACGCTCCCTCAGCAGTTCTTCTCTTTCACTAAACTTCTCCCATTCATCCTGGTCTGCCAGGTTAAGTGCCATCAGCATATCAGTCCTCAAGTCATTATCTTCTTTGAACCAGTCGGTACTCAGAGCCTCTTTCTCCATAAAACTTGCTATACTCTCTGCAGTATACTTTGCATATGACCTGGACATATCCTGACTTCTGCCATTACTTCTGTTTTTGGTGATCTCCGCAAGTGTGCCTAATTTGATTGAGATCTCACTCAGTTCATTGTTATATTTGTATTTTTCCGAGAAGATTAAGACATTAGATAATCCTCTCCGAATTGCAAGCAGTGAGTTGGCGTAGTCATCACCGGTAACAAGATTGGGGTATCTCTCTGAAAGTGCTGACAGATAGAGATTCTTCAGCGCATGCTGCCTTTTGCCCGAGATTTTCCCACTGCCCACCATGTCTATTTCATGCATTCCATTTATTTCTTCCTCTGATGCCTTTTTCTTCATGGCTTTTCCTATCATCTCACCCATCAGACCGTCTAAGCCCCTGAAGGAACGAGGCAGCATATCAAGTGTGCGGGCCAGAGTCTCAGCTCTTAAGAATTCATCCCACCATCTTTCATCTTCGTTTCCGGATTCCTTCATTTTCCTGTAGGCAGTAAGACGCCAGCCGGCCACTACATCAGCCGCCTGCTCCAGGATCTCCCTTGCATTCGGCTTGACATTACCATTCTCATCAAGAAGTAAGTGATCAGTCATGATCCTTGTCAGATTTGCGCCGCATCCGCCTTTATCCACCTGGAAATCGGCTGCATTGCTGACATCTGCAAAAATGATAAGCTTTTTTTCCATATCTTTTTCAGCATCAAATTTCTCTATGATCTCGTCCGCCGCATCTTCAGTAGATACAATGTCCTCATCATATTCATTTGAAAGCAGGCTGTCCTTAGGCAAAGCCACCATCATCATGTTTTCTTCTTTTTTCAGATACTCGTTTTCTTTTTCTATGGATTGCTCTTCACGAGGAAAGCACCCGATTCCTGCGGGAAGCCTCAGCTCGTCTTCGCTGAATTCCTCGTTTCGGATGGATTCCGAAAGTTCATTTTTTGCCTTTTCAGCAATTGTGGATAAGCTTCGTGCCCATTCAGCCTTCTCCTGATAGTTAATGTCATTATGAGGTCCTGTAGATAAATAAATTCCGGCCTTTTGAAACAGATCAGAATAAAGATCCCTAAGCTTTCCAACAGGAGGCTCGGCGCACAGCTTCCATACCACATCCATCAGTGCCCTCAGATCCTTCGAAGGGAACCTGCCATTGTCAGTTGCTTCTTTCTCAAAGCGCATTAATGTATTGTGTCCGTCTCCGATAATACTGAGTAAGTTGTCCATAAGTTTTTTGTTCCGTGCTGCGATTTCCTGTGTTGTTTTTTCCGCCTTAAAATCCATATCATTCCTCCGTTATTTTTATTTGATCTGATTTTGCAACCGTTTCGAATTGTTACCTTTATATTCTGATATACAACTGAATCAGAAAAATGAGCCGAACCTGTAACTGTACATAAACCAAAGGGTTCAAAGCAGCTGCGACCTGTCCAAAAAAAACGGCTCAGACTCCTTCAGCAAAGGATCTGAGCCGGTCCGTTTCCAAAATGTATCAGGTTATAATTAAAGCTTTCCTCCCGAGGTCGCGATTCCTTCAATGAACTGTCTCTGGAAGATCACGTAGAGGACGATCATGGGAAGGCAGGCGATCAGAGCCGCTGCCATCAGCTGGGGATAGTTTGAAACGAACTGTCCCTGCATCTTGGCAAGAGCACTTGCCAGAGTCGTTGACTTTGTATCGGGGCAGACGATCATGGGCCACATGAGGTCCTTATAGGCAAACACTGCGGTAAAGATGCCCAAAGCCACCATGGAGGACCTTGCTAAAGGAGCCATGACCAGGATAAAGGTCTGGCCTATGTTGCAGCCGTCAAGCCTTGCAGCCTCCTCAAGCTCCTTTGGCAGACTCATATAGGCCTGTCTTAAGAGGAAGGTTCCGAAAGCCGTGACAAGACCCGGGAACAAAAGCCCCCAGACGGTATTTATCCAGCCCAGCTTGCTGACCATGACGTACTGGGGAATGATGAAGATCTGCGAAGGCACCATCATCTGGAAAAGAACCAGACCGAACATCAGGTTCTTGCCCGGAAATTCAAGCCTTGCAAAGGCATAGCCTGCAAAGGTTGCCGTAGCCACCGCGCAGAGCACACGCAGAAGTATCATCAAAAGCGTGTTTATATAAAGTCTGGTGAATCCCATGGTGTTGATCACAGTCTCAAAATTATCAAACTTCCACTGGGAGGGAAGAATGACAAAGGGATCAACCTGTGTGGACTCGCTCACAGTCTTAAAGGCCGTAAGGATCATCCACACGAAGGGCACCAGCATTGTTATCGCCACAAATATGAGGATAAGATAGATAAGGATGTTTGCTATCTTTTCCTGTCTTTTTATCGAAGAATAGCGCTCGGAAGAGCTTTCTTTTGTATTTGCCATATCCGTCTCCCCCTTCCTTATGAGTAATGAACCCATTTTTTCTGTGCAGTCATCTGGATCGCCGTGATGATCATTATGAGCAGAAGCAGAACCACGATAACTGTCGAACCGTAGCCCTTATTTCCCTGGGTGAAGCTGTATTTGTAGAAGAGATAAACAAGGGACTGGGTATATTTAAGAGCCGGGTTGTTCGAGCTCATGACCATATACATGAGGTCAAAGACCTGAAGAGAGGCAATGATCCTGGTCACCAGAACAAAGAAAATGGTGGGCGAGATCAGGGGCACGGTTATATGGAAGAACTGCTGGATCCCGTTTGCACCGTCAATGGAAGCCGCCTCGTAGAAATCGTGAGGCACCTCCTGAAGACCTGCAAGGAAGAGAACCATGTTATATCCGATCACCGACCAGATACCGATCACTGCAATGGAATATACCGCAATGTCGGGATTTGAAACCCAGTTTATCTTAACTCCAAGCAAGTGGTTTAAGAGTCCGAACTCGGAGTTGTAGAGCCATCTCCATACCATTGCTATGGCGGCGGGTGCAGCGACCATGGGCAGGAAGAAGATGGTTCTGAAGGTATCCCTTCCCCTCATCTTCCTGTTGAGGAAAACTGCAAGGACAAGAGCGATTATGATCGAAAAAGGCACCTCAACAACCGCATATTTCACGGTATTTATGAGTGACTGCCACATTTCCGAATCGCCGAAGACCCTCTGATAATTCTTAAATCCCACAAAAACATTTCCTTTACCGAAGTCTCCGGTCTTGAAAAAGCTCTGCCATATGGTGTTAAAGATGGGGATGATGTTAAGGATTATGAGACCTATCATCGTCGGCAGGATGAAGAGCCAGCCCCACAGGCACTCACTTTTTTCACGGGGTGTCATTTTTCTTTTTTTCATAAACAATTCTCCTATGTAATTCCCGTTGATAAACGGTATCGTACTCCCTAAAAAAACACCTTAAAATCAGTGTATATATCCGAAAAGTGTGACAGAAGTCACACTTTCCGGATATTTTCAATTATGTCGTGTTTCCCGGTTCCTCACCGGCATTTCTTATTCGTCAGCAAGAACCGCGTTCATTTCCTTTGCGATATCCTCGCAGACAGCTGCTGTTTCCTTTGTGCCGCTCCATGCATCCTGAAGCTTCTCGGTCTGCATTGTCTCCCAAACGGTTGTGTTCTTTGAATAGGGTCTGAACACCAGGTTGGCATCAAGCATATCCATGTGGCCTGTAAGGTCAAAGCAGTCTACGCTGTTCTTCCACAGATCAGAGCATCCCTTGTAGGCTGACATTGTAACACCAAGCTCTGCCTGCTTCTCCTGAGCTTCCTTGGATCCAAGGTACTCGATGAGGCTCCATGCTGCGTCAAGGTTCTTTCCGTTTGCAGCTGCTGCCCAGCCAAGTCCGTTGTAGATGGAAGTCCTGTCTGAAGGATCCTTGTAGTAAGGAAGAACTGCAACATCACAGTTGTCATGTGTATATTCGTTGTCCCTGAAAGCTGCCAGCATCCATGAACCCTGGGTTACCATTGCAGCCTTGCCTGACTCGAAGAGCACGTCTGCACCGTTGTCTGCCGTAACATCAAGTCCGGGGCAGCTTCCATCCTTGATCATGTTCGTGATGAATTCCATAGCCTTGATGGTGTTGGGATCATCCCAGCCTGAGGTCTTCTTGTCGTCGCTTATGATCTTTCCGCCGTAGGAATAAACCACATTGTAGAAGCTGTCCTGATTGTTTGAAGGAGCGATGGCATATCCCCAGTGATCGTCGTTTGTAAGTTTCTTTGCGGCATCTGCGAAATCATCCCAGGTCCACTTGTCATTGGGATATTCAACTCCTGCCTCATCAAACATGGTCTTGTTGTACCAGAGTGCGATGGTATCGATGTCCTTGGGGATCGCGAACTGCTTTCCGTCAAGGCTGTAGAGGTTAACGATTCCTTCATAGTAGTTTGAAAGATCGATCTTGTCGCTTGAAGCGATCTTATCTGTCATGTCCATGAGCATGTCATTTTCCATGTACTTCTGTGCCTGATTTGAGTGCATCCAGAACACATCCGGAAGCTCTCCGCCTGAAGCTCCTGCTTCAAGAAGTGTCCAGTAGTTATCCCAGTTAACAACCTGGATGGTTGCCTTAACACCGGATTCCTTTGACCAGTCATCGATGATCTCCTGAAGACCGGGTCTCTGGTTCTCATCCCAGATGGTAACATTAAGCTCGCCTTCAACACTTCCGCCCATCTCCTGAGGCTCTTCTTCTGCCGCAGCCTCCTCAGCTGCCGGCTCTGCTGCCTCTTCCGCTGCGGGCTCCTCAGCTGCCGGTGCGGGCTCGCTGCTTGCTGCAGGTGCGCTGCCGCCGCAGGCTGTGAGTGCAAAGGTCATCATGGCTGCCATACAAAGTGCAGTGATCTTTTTGAGTTTCATTAAATTTCCTCCCTTTTTACTTTTTAATAAAAACCCTATATACTTTCCACTTTTTTCGATGAAAGCTTTCCCGGCGGTCCCGGCCTGCGGATCGCCCGGCCTGTCACGGATCCTTCTCTGACCCGGTAAACGAAAGCCGTAAAAGTATTCATCTTGTACTAAAAACAATTATATATCGGTTCTTTTTTGGTAAACATTACCAATTGTTACCTGATTTTGTATTTATGTGACATCATTCCGAAAATTTCTCATTTTTCCATAATCATGGTCTCATTTTTCAGCCTTCAAGGACAAAGACCTCGGATACGAAGTCGCCCTGGGGATTCACCCACACAGGCTGGGGGATCTCTGCCGCCTCGATCCCGATCTCCATCAGCTCACTTCCGTAGTGCTCTTCCTGACCGATGGAATAGAGCCTGTCAGGATCAAGTCCCTTAAGCCTGATCCTCTTGTGAGGCGGGTTGGGCTCGGAAAGGATCCTGTAGAAGGCAAATATGGCCTTCTTTTTGTCCTCGGAAACCACCATCCAGGAGCAGTAGTTGCCCTCAAAGGGAGAAAGGAGCCTGTAGAAATCCCCTCCCTGAATGAGGCTCCTGTATTTTTTCATGAATTCTATCTGGACCTTTATCTCCTCAAATTCCTCATCGCTGAGTTTGTTTAAGTCCATCTCATAGCCGAAGGTTCCGAAATATGCCACGTTCGCCCTGTTTGCGATGGAACATATCCTGCCCGTCTGCTGGTTGGGAACCTCGGAAACGTGGGCTCCTATGGAGGATATGGGATATCCGTAGGAGGTGCCGTACTGGATCTTAAGCCTTTCAACCGCATCGGTGTCATCGCTTCCCCAGGTCTGGGGTGCATAGTAGAGCATTCCCGCATCAAACCTGGAGCCGCCGCTGGCGCAGGATTCAAAGAGAAGGTCGGGGAAGTCACCGATCAGCCTTTCATAGAGCCTGTAAACACCCAGCATATATCTGTGATAGACCTTTCCCTGCTCCTTAGCCGGTGTGGCATTGCTGAAGCACTCGCTTATGGTCCGGTTCATATCCCACTTCACATAGTCGATCCTTCCCTCCGAAATGATCTCATGCATCCTTTCATAAAGATAGTCAAGCACATCCTGTCTTGAAAGATCCAGCACCAGCTGGTGTCTTCCCAGAGACATCTCCCTTCCCGGAGTGGAAAGTGCCCATTCGGGATGCTTTCTGAAAAGGTCGCTGTCGGGATTTACCATCTCCGGCTCAAACCAGAGTCCGAATTTAAGACCCATATCGTGGATCTTATCGGAAAGCCCCTTAATGCCCCCGGGAAGCTTTTCCCTGTTTTCAAACCAGTCTCCAAGACCTGCCCTGTCGTCATTCCTTGCCCCAAACCACCCGTCATCAAGGACAAAAAGCTCAACTCCCGCGTCCCTTCCCTTTGCTGCGATCTTAAGGATGGATGCCTCATCAAAGTCCATCTGGGTAGCCTCCCAGTTGTTGAGGAGGATGGGACGTTCCTTTTCCTTCCAGATCCCGCGGCTTAAGCGCTTTCTGTAGAGTCTGTGCAGGTTCTGCGAAAGCCCGTTTAAACCCTCTTCAGACCTGATAAGGATGGCTTCCGGAGTCTGAAACTCCTCACCTTCCTCCAGGTTCCAGGAAAAATAAGAGGGATTTATGCCGGTCATAAGCCTTAAGGAACCGTAGGTATCAACCTCTGCCGAGGTCAGGAAATTGCCGCTGTAGACCAGGGCCGCCCCAATGGCTTCTCCCTTAAACTCATCCGTGTTCTTTCTCTTTAAGATCACAAAGGGATTATGATTTGCGCTGGAATGTCCCCTGAGACTCTCTACCAGAACAGTTCCCTCATCCAGCTGCTTGGTTATGGGTCTTTTCTCCCTTGCCCAGGCTCCGGAAAACTGCATCCATTCATAGTCGTGATCCGGAAGATCAAGGCACAGGCTCATGGCTCTGTCAATTGTAACGCTTTCCCTGCCTTCATTTACAAACCTGACGCTCCTTGTGATCACAGGATAGTCCCTGAAAATGGTGTAGAGCAGGACTGCCCTGATCCCCTTAAGCTCATCCTTAAGGGTAAGCTCCAGGGTCTTTGCTTCCCCTTCCTCCTCTGCATAGACAGCAGGAAGACCATTAAGCTTCGGCTTTCCGTCGAAGATCTTAAAGGAATCGAATTTCAGGGCGCTGACGTGTGATCCGTCCCCGAAAAGAAGACTGAAGGCGCTCTGCCTGTAATCTCCTGTTCCGAAGGAGGGATATTCCCTTCTGTTTGCCTCAAGGGAAAAGCTTTCATCATCGCTCTTTCCCACAAACATAGCCCTTCCCACATAGTTTACAAGATAGCCATAGTCCTCCCTGTCGTGAACCCTTTTTCCAAAATAGAGCTGTCCGGGCTCACCGTTTGGAAGGATCCCAATGATGTAGCTACAGCTGTCGTTAAAAAGATGAAACTGTTTTGAACCTTCATGGCAGATTATATCCATGCCAACCTCCTTTATTATAAATTATGTAAACTTGTTCATAATAAAACCGCCATCAACTGAAGGCAGTATTAAGAAGAAAAATCAAAGACTCCTTACCTTCGTCCGGAACCACCTACACACTCAAAGTTATGTAAACTCACCGGGATTTACAGCTTTACCTCAAAGTTGCCTTCATACTTGGCCATCCGCTTTTGGGGCGGCCCGTTCCGTTTCTTTCTGTACTGCCAGGGGGTTATCCCGTACTTTTTCTTAAAGGACTTGGAGAAGGCCATCTGATCGGCATATCCCACCATGGCCGAGATCATGCCTATGGACTCATCACTCAGATTAAGGAGCTCCGCCGCCCTCTCCAGCCGGTAGTCTATCAGAAATTCCTGGGGCGTCATTCCAATCTCCCTTTTGAAATTTCTGGAAAGATAGCTCCTGTTGATCCCGATCTGATCGGCAACCTCACCGATCTTAACGTTTCCCCGGTAATTGTTGCGGATGAAATCCATGGCGTATTCCACATAGTCCCTGGCAGTATATCTTCTGTCGTTTCCGGAAGCTGAACCGCCTTTTCTGTACTTTTCGAGAAAACCCAAGAATCTGATGGTCTGACCCAGACGAATGAGCTCGTTGGAGTGGGTCATCTGGCTCATCTCGAGCATTTCCTCCACACTTCCCTCAAGCTCTCTTGTGCTGTTTAAGTCGATTATGGGATTTTCCGGCGTGACCTTAAGACCCGCAAAAACTCCTCCACGTTATAGCCGTGCATCCCGACCCAGCAATAGGTCCAGGGATCTTCAACATCTGCCTGGTAAACCGACTCCACTCCCGGAAAGATCACAAAGGCCTGGCAGGGACCCAGATCATAGGTCTTTCCGATCACCCTGTACTTCCCCCTGCCGCTTATGACAACATGGACAAGGTAGCAGCTTCTCGAAGCAGGACCGAACCGGTGCCCCCTCTGGCAGGATTCCCTTCCGGTGTAGTCCAGGTTGACCGCCATGCTGACGCCCAGCATTCCCTTATCCTGCAGGTTTTCAAGGCAGGCATAATCGTCCCCGTTGGTATACATGATCTCCATGTATTTCATAAGCTTTCTTCTCCCTTACCCCAGAATGTGCCGCAAAAAAAACACACTGTACAACTATAATTCTAATAATTCAATAATAGTCGGACAATGTGTTTATGTGCAAGGAATTTGTAAAAATGTGACCCTGTGTTTAACTGACCTCTTTGAGCAGCCCCTCCATTTCATCCCATTTAAGACCCTTAAGGCACTCTGCCAGCTTTTTCATCCTGGCATCGTCCTCAGAAGGGAGCTCATAGCCCTCCAGATCCTGAAGCACAGCCTCTGCAGACCCGTAATCCATGTTAAGGACCAGATCCTTAAGGATATCATAGGCCTCCTTAAGCTCATCGGCTGACATTCTCTCCTTTTTTGAAGCCTCTTTTCCTTTATCAAGTCCTTCAAGCTTATCCTTAAAGTCCCTGTAGTCTTCAAGGAGTCCTGCAGTATTTTCGTTTATGAAGTCAAGGTCGCCGCTTTTTCCTGCCATCTCCAGCTTTTCGGCAAGCATGGACAGGTCGTTTGCCCCGGCGATCCGGGCTGAGGTTTTAAGAGCGTGGACCTTAACAGTGTAAAGGACTGTGTCTCCCTCCTTAAATGCATCCTCAATGACCTTTGAATTTTCATCAATGGTTTCCTTAAAGATCTTAAGGGCATTGATGTAGCCCCCGATGCCTCCGGAGTTCTTAACCCCATCCTCAAAGGAAAGCCCCTGAACTTTTCCGATCCATAAAAATTCCTCCGGAAGCTCCCTTAGATCCTCCACGGCATCCAAAGCTCCGGCCTCTTTAACAAGCTCCTCCGGAAGTTCCTTTAAGATAGCCGATTCAAGAGCCCTGCTGTCTATGGGCTTTGAAAGATAGCCCTTAAAGCCCTTTGAAATGTAGAAGTCCTCTCCGGCGGTGGAATTTGCCGTAAGGGCGTAAACGGGAAGATCCGGCATGGTCTCCCTGATCCTTGAAAGGGTCTCGATCCCGTCCATTCCCGGCATCATGTGATCTAAAAGCACCACATCAAAAGAGGCTTTCTTCAGCTTTTCAAGGCATTCCTCCCCTCCGGCTGCGGTCGTGACCTTCATTTTTGTGGCCTTAAGGAGTCCCTTTATGACATTGAGGTTCATGGCATTGTCATCAACCACCAGGATGCTGGCATCGGGAGCCGTAAACTGCGGAACATAGGCTCCCTGCCGGGAAGTTTCCTCATGATCCTTAAATTCACCCACCGGGCTTTTGTCAACGATCTTCTGGGTCAGGGTAAAAATGAACTCGCTGCCCTTTCCGTATTCACTCTCACACCAGAGCCTGCCCTTCATAAGCTCCGCGAACCTTTTTGAAATATCAAGGCCCAGACCGGTTCCCTGGATGGCGCTGTTTTTCTCTTCATCCAGCCTTTCATAGGCCGTAAAGAGCTTTTCAAGATCCCCGCTCTTAACCCCTATCCCCGTATCCTTAACGGAGATCTTAAGATAACAGAGCTCCTCTTCCATCCTTTCAACCGTCAATGACAGGGTCAGCCCGCCTTCCCTTGTATATTTCACCGCATTTGTAAGGAGGTTTAAAACGATCTGCCTAATCTTTCCCGAATCGCCGTATAGCCTCGAAGGAAGCGAAGGATCGATCCTCCTTTCAAAGGTCAGATCCTTTTCGTCGCTCCTTATCCTTATCATGGAAATGATGGCTCTTAAAAGCTCTGCCGTGTCATATTCCTGCTCCACAAGGTGCATCTTCCCCGACTCGATCTTTGAGATGTCAAGAAGGTCGTTTATGAGTCCAAGCAGGGATTCCGAGGCTCCCTTAATGTCCCTGGCATAGTTTGTGACGGAAGAAAGGTAGCCCTCTGGAACATCGTAAGGATCCTCCCTTAAGATCATCTCATCCATACCCATGATGGTGTTTATGGGAGTCCTGATCTCATGGGACATGTTTGCCAGAAACCTTGACTTTGCCCTGTTTGCCTGCTCCGCCTCTTCCTTCGCCTTCCTGATCTCCTCATACTGCCTGCTGATGATGGTGTTCCTTAAGATCCTCCAGACCAGGATGCCAACCAGAGAAGCCACAAGAATGACAAAAAGTATCCTGACCGAGCGGCGTTCACTGAATGAAGGAGTCTTTACTATCCTGTGGACCTCATCCTGTAAAACCTCCCTTGTGTAGCCGTCAAGGATCTGTATGTGAAGGTTATAGGTGCCGTAGTCAAGATCCGTAAATTCAAGGGTGGAAAACCTGTTTTTTTCAACGGTCATGCCTTCGTCACCGCTGCCCTCAAGATAAACCCTTATGACAGGATTTGTCAGGGAATAGTCCAGAACATCGGGATTTATCCTGATACGTCCGTCTCCTGCCGGAATGGTATAGGTCCCTCCCTTGTCCGGAATGACCGGCATGTCATTGTAGGTGATGGAGCAGAGCTTCATCTTAACCTTTGCAGGCTTCTTAATGAAATCATTGATGTTTATCATGCTCACACCCGTTCTTCCGGATATGAAAAGGTGTCCCTCCTTATCCAATGTGCTGTAGGAATTTGAGGTGGGAATCCCGGTCAGACCGTTAGCCGCGGAATAGACCCTGTAGTTTACCACCGAATCGGACAGCAGATCCTTTGCGGAAACGGAATACAGGCCGTATGATGAAAGGACCCAGACGTCGTCGTGATCGTCAAAATATATGTCGTAGTTGTTCTTATAGGGAAAGGTAGTGACATTCGTGATCTTCCCGTCCTTCATGTATTCAATGGAATTTGAGGTGATGATCCAGTAAAGATCCCTCTTTTCATCCTTTTTGATCCTCATGATGACGCCGCTGGTCAGTCCCTCGTCCCGGCCTATCCTTGTGACTTCAAAACCCTTTATCACATAGATGCCCCCGCCGTCGGTTCCTGCATAGATCTCACCACCATCACCCTCAGCGACTGTCAGGATGACCGTATTATCAAGTCCCTCTTTTGCTCCCATGGTCTTGGTCACCCTTCCGCCGGCAAGTCTTGCAAGTCCCCCGTTGGTTCCGGCCAGGATCTCTCCGTGCTTTCCCTCAACGGTGCATCTGACCTCGTTGCCGGGCATGCCCAGTGTCCGGGTAAAGCTTTTGATCTCTCCCTCATTCGTGCAGCGCACGAGTCCAAACCTGTTTGAAAAGGTAGAGATCCACAGATTCTTTGAGGAGTCTTCAAAAATACACCGTATCCTCACTCCCTTAAGGTATCCGGTCAGTTCGTTTTCTCTCCTGACGCCCCCTTTACTCAGGATCTGCAGTCCGTCATCCGTTCCGATGTAGAGATCATCCCCGTGGATGCAGGTTGCGTTCACCACACTGCGTTCAAGGTCGAATTTATCCGTGAGGTCATAGAAATAATTCGTGACCAGCTTCATCACCCCCTGGTTGGAGGATGCAGCCCAGATATTGCCCTGATAGTCCACGGTATGCATTTCAATGGCGCTGTTCATGGGAATGTCCTTCACGGCACAAAAGCGGTCACTTTCATCCAGATATCCAAGCACAGTCGATGATGAAAGCCAGATCCTTCCGCATGCATGGTTTATGTAGCGGACACTCTCCAGGGGAGATACGTCGATCTTTTCCATTGTATTCGCGGTCTCTCCAAAGGAACCGTGGTATATAAAGGAGGAATCCGTGCACAGATAGACAGAGCCCTCCTCTTCAGGGTCTGCAAGGACAGAGGTTATGGTCTCTGTCTTAAGTTCCCTGCTCCTGTAGAGCTCTGTCACCTTTCCCGACTCTATCAGAAAAACCTCTCCGCTTATGGTGACCCCGTAGATCTTCCCCTTTCCGTCGCTTTCAAGCTTCAGTATCCGTTCACTGTTTATCCTCTCATCATCGATCAGGGAGACTTTAAGGTCTTTATCGATCACACAGACCCCCGCGGTAGTCCCTGCATATATGTTCCCCTCCCCGTCCCCGGTAAGGGTTCTTATGGAAGATGCAGGCAGGCCCTCACTGTAGGTGATCCGGCTGCTTACATCTCCGTCCATCACAACGATTCCGTTGTCGTTGGTTCCGACCCAGATCTTCCCTTCCCTGTCCTCAAAAAGACAGATCCCGCTTGTGAGTCCGTCAACATTCCCGATCCTTTCAAAGTTCGTACCGTCATAGCGAATGACCCCGCTGTAGCCTCCGATCCAGATGTATCCGTCACTGTCACAGAGGACGAAATTTGCATCCGAGGTGGGAAGTCCGTTTGATGTGTCATAGAGCACGGATGAATATCCCGCATCCTTCAGCTGGCCCGTGATGGCATAACCACCGCCGGTGCCGTCTTCGACAGCATAAACACGACAAGTATGCCCTGCCGCAAAAAGGAGCAGAAGAGCCGCTGTAATGAAATATCCTGTTTTCTTAATGATCGAGATCACTCTTTGATATAGATCCCCCTTATTCTTTGACACAGATGGAAACGATCATGCAGACAGCCAGCAGAAAGGGATAGAAAAGGAAGGGGATGATGCTCATGCTGGAGATCCCGCATATGGAGGAAGCCACAAGAAGCTGGGCTCCGTAGGGGATGATCCCCTGAGCCACACAGGAGGAGGTGTCAAGCAGGGAGGCCGTTTTCCTCGGGTCGATCCCGTATTTTTCCGTTATATCCCTTGCGATCGGTGCAGCCATCACTATGGCAATGGTGTTGTTGGCCGTGGCTATGTCCACAAGGATGGTTAAGAGGACTATTCCCCAGGATCCTCCCTTCCTGCTTGAAAAATGCTTTTCTATGGTGTTGAGGATCGCCTCAAAGCCCCCGTTTTCTTTTACCAGGGCTCCGATGGAGGCAACCAGGATCGCAACTATCATGGTCTCAAACATGCCCGAGGTTCCGTCTCCCATGGCAACAAAGGCTGAATGGTAGGTAAGGGTTCCCGTTAAGGCTCCCACTATGGCAAAAAGGATGATCCCGACCCCCAGAACCAGAAAGACGTTTATACCCAGAAGGGCCAGAAGCAGAACAATGAAATAGGGGGCAGCCTGAAAGATGTTGTAATCAAATTGACCCACATTCACACTTCTTCCGGAAAACGACACGACAACCAGTATCGCCAGTGTTATTACCGCAGCAGGCAGGGCTACCTTAAGATTTGTCTTAAACTTATCCTTCATCTCCACTCCCTGGGTCTTTGTCGCCGCAATGGTGGTATCCGATATGAAGGAAAGATTGTCCCCGAACATCGCCCCTCCGACCACTGTTCCCACACAGAGCGGCAGAAGATAGTTTCCGTTTTTTGATATCTCGGCCGCAATGGGCACAAGCACGGTTATGGTGCCCACGCTGGTTCCCATGGCCATGGAGATAAAGCATCCGATTATGAAAAGACCCGGCAGGGCAAAGCCCGAAGGAATGACGGAAAGCAGCAGGTTTGCCGTGCTGACCGCTCCCTGGGCCTTAGAGGCTATGCCGCTGAAGGCTCCCGCCATAAGGAAGATAAAGAGCATGATCACGATATTGTCATCCCCGATCCCCAGAGCACAGAGATGGATCTTTTCCTCAAAGGTTTTTGATCTGTTCTGCAAAAAGGCCACCACCAGGGCGATGGAGAAGGCCACCACCACCGACATGATGTAAAAGCCCATCTGATCCTCAAGGGGTGAGATGTATTCAAAATAAATTCCGGTCCCCAGATAGAGGACCAGAAAAACCGCCACCGGCAAAAGCGCCGCACCGTTACCCTTTTTATCTTTCATAACAAAATCTCCTTATATCTGATATTCCCCTGGATTTCCTACTTCTTTGTCGTCCCCGAGGGCTCTTCCCCCGTATAATAATTCCTGATCCCCTGTCCCAGCATGGCTTCGTGGGCCTTTGTCACAGCCTTTACCTCCTCTGCGGATTCCACGAAGATCTCTGCGATCTGCGGATCAAACTGGGTTCCGGCTCCTTCTTTGATTATGCTCATGGCTTTTTCAAAGCTGAAGGGCTCCTTATAGCTCCTTCTTGAAACAAGGGCATCAAACACATCCGCAACCGCCATGATCCTGGCAGAAAGAGGAATGTCCTCACCGGCTTTGCCTGTGGGATACCCCTTTCCGTCCCATCTTTCATGGTGATAGGTGGCAAGGTTCTTTGCCTCCTTAAGATAGCCGCTGTCCTTGACTAAGGACATGGCACTTTCGATGATGCTCTTTCCTGCCGTGGTATGCTTTTTCATCATCTCATATTCTTCATCCGTCAGTCTGTCCGGCTTGTTTAAGATGACATCCGAGACCATGATCTTTCCCACGTCATGGAGAGGGGCGGAATTTGCCACATCCTCCATATATTCCTCCGTGAGCATCTCTTCATAAACGCCCTTTTCCTTCATCTTTTTTATGATCAGCCTGACATATGCCGCGGTCTTTCTGACATGGTCTCCGGTGTTCTTATCCCTGCTTTCCACCATATCCGCAAGAACATAGATCAGACCGTTCTGCATATGGGCGATCTCCTCGCCCTTTTCCTCAACAGCCTCAAGATAGCCCACGGTCTCCGCTATGGTCTTTGAAAGGGAATCGTAGAGGTTTTCGATCTCATCTCCCGTGGAGATATCCAGGTGCTGGAGTCTCTCAACGCTGATCTCCCTGGCCTCCTCACTGTCATAGGCAAACTTTCTGGCAGAAAGTGTCATGGCAACGATGGGATAGATCAGGTGATAATCCACAAGCCAGATGCAGAGTGAAAGAACAAAGATATAAAAGCCCATAAAGAGCGAAAAGATCTTTGTCATGTAATTGAGGGCGGATTTTCTGATGTCCTCCACCTTGATGTCCGCTGCCGTGTAGCAGACACATTCTCCGCTTTGATCATAGACCGGTTCAAAGACCGTCAGCAGTCTTCCGTAGATGGTGTCATCAAGAAGGGACTCCACCTCTTTCCCGGAAAGAAGATCCTCCTTTATGGGCAGGAGATAGTCCTCATAGGGAATGATCTTTCCCGGATCCTCCCCCTTTACCTCCGGTGTATCAAGGTCAAATATAACCTCTACCCCGTCCTGTCTGAACCTGTAGACATATATGTATTCGATGTCCGGATTTCCCACTCTTATCCCGTCAAGGTCCTTTTCCACCCTTTCATATTCCTGATCCCCGTCCCCCTTAGATGCGTACTCGTCAACCTTCCCGGGATCGATCAGGCGGGAAGCCAGCTTTGCGGCGCTGGTACAGCTGTAGGTGTACTGATCCATGGCAAAGCCCTGATAGAGGAAATAGCTGATCACGGTGGTGACTATGGCCACACAGACCATGATGGCGGAAATGATGGCTATGATCTTTCCCCTCAGGGAAAAGGACCTGGTGACATCCCTTTTTGCCCTGTTTAAGGCATCCGTCGAAAGGGGAGCCTGCCTCCAGCCCGTAAGCCACAGCAGGGGCTTTATGTTTTCGGGAATCATTTTTATGAAAAAATAGGCCAGAATGACCGTGATGGTCTTATCGATCAGGTCTATGGACACGTCCGAGATCATCTGCGCCCAGAAAACGCTTAAGTTTCCGTTTTCAAACAGGGTTCTGGCAAAGGGGGCGCTGATCCCCTCCCCCATTCCGTAGCCATAGAGCAGGTAGGTAAGGATGGAGCCTAAAACGCCTCCGATGAAGGCAAAGACCGGAATGGTAACAAGGGCCTTCCTGAATTTGTCGTAATAGCCCCGTCTCCCAAACCAGGCGGCGCAGGCAGCGATCATCGTGGAAAGCACGACATAGTAGGCATTCCCGGGATTGCCCCGCATATTTATTATATTATTGAGATATCCCACCGCGATTCCCGGAAGATAGCCTCCCAGAACCGCAGCCGAGACGGTTCCCACATTATCCAGATAAAGCGGAATTTTCAGGGCAGAAGCCGCCCTGGGCAGAATAAAGTTTATTACGATCGCTCCGGCAAAGAACAAGATCTGCACGGCGGGATATTTGTTGTTCTTTGTTCCGGATCCTTTCCGGATTTCTGATCCGGTCTTAGCATCGGGGTTTTCCATAACAGGCACCTGCTCATTCTACATGATAATAGGTTACTGTAACGGTTCAGAGCCCTTTGGCTCCGAACCGCTACAGGACATCTACCTGTCATCATAACCCCTTCGTAATCCTTAAGCAAGTGTAAGAGGTCACCTTATTGTGGTTGAAATATCTTCCAGGGTGATCTCCTTCTGAATGTCGCCCACAGAAAGGGTATAAGTGTCACCTTTTTTGAGTTCCGGACAGCTAAGGGTTATGCAGTTGCAGGAATTGGGGATCTCATAGGAGATGAGAACCTTTCCTTCGCTGTCTGAAAGAGAGAGGACATCCCCTTCTTTTGTGCTTTCATCAAGGCAGATGAAAAATGAACCCTGCTCCGAGTCAATGCTTAAGCCCTCGGCCATCTGGGAGCCTCCGCAGGCTATCAGTGTGCCTCCGCTTATCTTTGCCGTTCCCCCGCTTTCGGAACCGTAGTCAATTGCATTGTTTCCACCGGAAGCATTAAGGCTGACCCTGATGTCTCCTCCTTCGATGATCAGATCACCGTTGGTATCAAGTCCGTCCGAATCCCTGCCGGACCCGTTTATGATCGTGACGGTTCCTCCGCTGATCTTTATCCAGGTCTCCTCATCTTCATCAGAGGAAGCTTCGCTGTCCCTGTCATTCTTTTCATCTTCATTAAAGTCATCGGACATTTGAAGTCTTTCACCTTCTTCAAAATCTTCGGGCATCTCGGGTCTTTCGCCTTCCTCAAACCCTTCGGGCATTTCGGGTCTTTCACCATCCTTAAAATCTTCGGACATTCCGGGTCTTTCACCCTCTTCAAAGCCTTCAGGCATTTCAGGTCTCTCACCCTTTTTAAAGCCTTCGGACATTCCGGGTCTTTTACCTTCTTCAAAATCCCCTGACATTCCGGGTCTTCCGGCATTTCCGCTTAAGGATCCCCGTCTTCCGTGCTTCATACCGAAGCCTCCGTTTCCGCTTAAGGAATTCCTGTCAAAGCCCCCGGGTCTTCCACCTCCGAAGCCTCCGAAGCTGTCGCTTCCTCCGTTGGCATTAAAACCGTCATCTTCGGGATAGACCGTAACATCTCCGTCCGTGACCTCAATGGTCAGAGCCTCAAGCCCCTCATAGCATTTATTTATCAGGATCTTTCCGCCGGCGACCAGTATGGACTTGTCTGAGTGTATGCCGTCATCTCCGGCATTTATGGTAAGATCGGCACTCGTAAACTTAAAGGCGTCATTTACATGGAAACCGTCCTGAGGCGCCGTCACAGTGATCTTTCCTCCCGTTATCACAAGATCATCATTGGCATCGATCCCGTGTTTGTAGGAAGCGGTTATATTGAGTATCCCTGAACCGTTTATGGTCAGGTCATCATGAGAAAAGATCACTCCGCCGGATCCGTCGTTAAGAGCCTCTTCATTGTAGGTTTCACCGCTTTTTAAGATATTTTCACTGCCCTCTGCAAGGGTTAAAAAGACCTTGTCTGCCTGATCCACCCTGATGGCAGCATCATCCGAACAGGTAATGTTCACGCCATTTAATCTTATGAACACCTTCGAGGACTGGTATGCCTGCACCAGGATCTGCCCGTCTTCAAGTTCGCCCTCTATCTCATAGTAGCCCCCGCCTGCGATCACAAGCTTATTGTCGTAAAAATATGCTCCGTTGCCCTTTATGGCTGCCCTGTCTCCCTTAAGTGTGATCTTCACGGTCCGTTCATTTTCCCAGCTGCCGTCCAGGTCATTTGCGGTAAAATTCACATCTCCCTCATGGATTTCCCTGTCTTCATCCACGATGGCAGTCATCCCGAAGCTCTTTCCGTTCATAAAGAGGACGGTAATGACCAGGGTCAGGGCGATCACCGTAAGGCAGATCCTGTCAATATTCTTGTGGGTTAACATAAGTTTCCTCCTCTGTAAATCAGCAGCCTGTTTTCACCGGCTCCCGGTCCCCTCATCCCATATAATCCCCGTTGTAGCTTACAAGCACAGCATTTTTCACTCCGCCAAGCCTTGAGATTTCGTTCACGAAATCAGTATTGTCATCCTTAAGCCTGACCTCCATATTGAGTTCAACATTCCCCTCCCTCACGCTCTTGCTCTTTGTGGTGCACTTTCTGGTATTCTCCTTAAGAAATTCCACCGCCTTCTTTTCGGATGAAGAATCATCACAGTTAAGCACCAGGATATAGGGTATCGAAGTGTCCTTTTTGTTTGCAAACACAAGGATCATAATTCCGATGAAAACACTTCCGAAAACAGCCAGGGGTATGAGGCCGGCAGCCAGCACGATTCCGGCTGCAATGGACCAGAAGAGAAAGGCTATGTCAAGAGGCTCCTTTATGGCCGTTCTGAACCGGACGATGGAAAGTGCACCCACCATACCAAGGGAGAGCACCACATTGCTGGTGACTGCAAGGATCACAAGAGTGGTTATCATGGTAAGAGCCACCAATGTTACTCCGAAGCTTGATGAATACATGACTCCGGTGAAGGTCTTCTTATATATGAAGAAGATGAAAAGTCCCAGGGCAAAAGCCAGAACCAGGGCCAGAGCCATGTCAAAAAGGCTCACACTTGTCACATTATCAAGAAAACCTGATTTGAAAATATCATTGAAAGTCATTTTTTTCCTCCTGTTAATCATATTTTAGTCAAACATCCTGCACTCCGCGTATTTTGAATACGCACATTCCCTCACATTTATCTGCACCGCAGCCCTAATTACCGAGGGAAGAAACTCATCCCACTTGACCTCAAGGATTATGGGATCATCATTTACGGGAACCGTGGGGACATCCCTTTTAAGCAGATCCGTACATGCAAGTCCTGTCCGTATGTTGTAGTCCAGAGTCACTCTCACATTTCCGGGCTCATAGATAAAGGGCTCTCTTGTGTAGTCAACTATGGTACGGGGTCTTAAAAGAGAGTTTTTCATTTTCAGATAAAGTTCCCTCAAAAGCGGTCTGTCCGACTCCTTCATCCATTCCGTGTCCCCGTAAATTATCCTTTGGACTTCATCGGCTGTAAGCTTTGCGTTATCCTTGGTGCCCAGACCGTGCCTCTTGCTCTTCTTTTCAAGTCTTATAAAGCTTAGATCGTCATCATAGTACCTGATCCTGAACTTTTCCCTCACATCCACACCGTTGATCTTTTCCTTAAGCGCCCTGTCATCCGGTGTGTCAAAATAAAGGCTCCTGATGAGATACCTTCCGTTCTTTGCATGCAGGTCTCTTTCGGCCACTGCCTCCAGCCGCTGTCTTATGCAGAGCATATCCATCCGGCTTATCCTGTGCTTTATCTCATGCCGCATATCCTTTCTTACATCAAACACTCCCTCACTCCTTTCTCCTCTGTAAGCCGTTTACTTCTGTCACTGTTACTGTTACTTCGTCCACTATACAATATCTGATGTGTTTGATATGTGATTGAAATGTGTAAAAAATGTGAAGTCCCAAATATAAAAAAAGAGTATGTCCGCCGGATTCCCGACAGCCATACTCCTGTAAAGGATCAGCCACATCTTCGGTTTTTAACCATTCCCCTCATTCTGGGGCATATATTCACAGATCCCGTTCTTTCCGCTGCGCTTGACCTGATAGAGCGCCCAGTCAGCCATCTCCACAAGCTCACCCATATCCAGAACATCCTTTGCCCTGGAAATATCCGCAAAGCCTATGCTCACCGTGAGAGGCGGGCAGCCCTCGATATATGCGCTGCTTATATTCTCTGAAATACGCAAAAGTCTCTTTCTGGCCCTGTCAGAATCGCCCGGCAGGATCCCCAGAAATTCATCCCCGCCCCAGCGGCAGATCTGGCTTTCATAACGGACATCCCTTAAAAGCTCATCCGTGACCATTTTTAAGACCTCGTCACCCTTGTTATGCCCGTATTGATCGTTTATGTGCTTGAAGTTATCCACATCCATGATGAAGATCACTGCACGCTCATAATCACTCTTCCAGTGGTTCTTCTGCCACCAGGTGATGAAGGTCTCCCTTCCTCCAAGACCCGTTAGCTTATCAGCGCCGGCCTTTTGAAGATCCCTCCAGAGCTTGATCCTGGAAGAACTGCTGGCATAGACCAGAAGAACGAAGCCTCCTTCTGCGTCACTTCTTTCCCCCGCGGGAATGATAAACTCGTCGCCGTCCTTTAAGAAGATGATCTCTCCCTGACCCAGTTCCCTGCCCTTGAAGCTAATCCCGTTTGTCGAAAGAGAGGCCGTGAAGGTGGTCTCCATGCCGTTGGTCTGAAAGGTTCCGTGCTGCCTTGATACAAAACGGTTATCAATGGGTATGTCCGGCTTCGTCTCCTTTGTGGGTCTCCCAAGCTGCTGGATCCCCGAAAGCCTGTATTCCGAAATATCACGCCCTTCGCAGACAAACAGTCTGGGACTCTGCTCCTCGAACAGGTCCTTGTCCTTATCCTGTGATATTATTATCTGTGTATTGTTGTTATCCAAAAAATGACCTCCCGGGATGTCCTTTTTTGACAGTCCCGTAAAACCAAAAACACGATAATATTATCACAAAATCCCTAAAGGATACAAGTATTTGTTTCAAATCAGCACACATCCACAAAATATGGGGATATGCTGATCAGACCCTGCTCGTTACTATTCATCCCGTCACTTCCCTGACCCAGGCTTCAAGATGATCCGCCCAGGCTTTGACCCCTTCTCCCGTCTTTGCGCAGATCTCAAAGATCTGCGCCTCAGGATTCCTCAGAAGAATGTTCTGCCTGCATTTTTCCGGATCAAAATCAAACCAGGGCAGGACATCCGTCTTATTTATAAGGACAGCATCACAGATTGAAAACATAAGGGGATATTTAAGAGGCTTATCGTCTCCCTCCGGAACGGAAAGGATCATGACGTTTTTCAGGGCTCCCGTATCAAACTCTGCAGGACACACCAGATTTCCCACATTTTCGAGGATCGCCAGATCGATGTCATCCGTTCCCAGCTCCCTAAGCCCCTGTCTTGTCATGTCGGCATCCAGATGGCACATTCCCCCGGTGTGAAGCTGAATGGATCTGACGCCTGTTTCGGCAATGGCCTTTGCATCCACGTCGGAATCAATATCCGCTTCCATGACCCCGATCCTGAGCCTGTCCTTAAGGAGCTCAAGGGTCCTTTTTAAGGTGGTGGTTTTTCCCGCGCCGGGGGAGGACATGAGATTTAAGAGAAAGGTCCTGCTCTCCTTAAGCTCCTGCCTCAGCCTTTTTGCATCCTCGTCATTATCCTCAAAGATGCTCCTTTTCAGTTCTATGATCCTGACTTCATCCATCTATCTTTCCCCGATCCTGCCGGATCTCCTTTCATAAAGATATTTTTCATCTATCCCGAGATCATATGCCTTTGAAAGGGCACGCAGCATGTCTGCCGTAACGGGATTTTCCTTCCTGTCCGACATGGAACGGACCTTAACAAGGATCTCTCCTGCCTTTTCCATGGTGTGCATAAGACCGAAGGTCTCATCAAAATCCCTTCCGCAGGCAAAGGCTCCGTGGCACATCCAGATGGCCGCATTCTTTTCCCTCATGATCTTCGAGGTCTTATCCGCAAGGACGGCACTTCCCGGAACTTCCCAGGAAACGACCCCGACCCCCTCCGGGAACACCATGGCACATTCCGGCATCATCTCAAAAAGCTCTCTTGTAAAGATAACCTCGTCCGGCGGGAGGATAAAGGACAGGGCGATGAGATTTGCTGGATGACAGTGGTATACGATCCTTAAGTCTTCATCCCTCTGTCTGATGGCTGCATGATTCTTAAGGTGGCTTAAGAATTCACTGGTGGGTCTCCCGCCCCTGTCAAGCCCCCAGAGGATCCTGTAGCCTTCTCCTTTTTCATCAAGCCGGACTATACAGAGATTTCCCGATGGATCAGAGGCAATATTACTGAAATATTTACCGCTTCCGCTGACAAGAAAAAATTCTCCTCCAAGCCCGGGAACCGGGTCATCCAGTTCAACAAAGGAGCCCTCCCTGAACTCACTCCCGACCTCATCCGCCTCTTCCGGAAGGAGTCTTAAGGACAGGTTTCCCCCGTTTCTTTCATGCCATCCCATCTTTGCCCCGTCATCGGCCATTTTAATAAAAGCCCTGAGGAAGCCTGCCTGTGTCACTTTCATGACCTGACCATCTTTTTCTCTATGGTAAGCTCAACCATATCGCCCCTGACGGAAACACTGACATCATCAGCTATGCTGGCAACAATGGATTTTTCAAGCTCATCCCAGGCTTCACTGACCTCTTCCTTTTTCCCCGGTTCCCTCTCAAGGGAATCCTTATAGTGCTTAAGTGACCAGGCATACACTGCAGACTGGGCGCTGAGCATTTCGGGATCCATCATCCCCATGTTGGCATACATAAGGGAGCCTCCGCCGTATTCAGTCTGAAGGGCACCAACCTCGTCCACGCTATAGAGACCGTTTTCTATGATGTCCCTGATCTTTCCCATGAAGCCCTTTCTGGCTGAATTCTGTTTCTTTGAAGAGGCTGCAATGAGCTCCTGCTTTTTCTGCGAATCCATTTCGGTCCTGGCCATGAGATGTATCCTGCACTTTGAATCCTCCGTGCTTTCAAGATAAAAATCAGCCACAAAGCTTCCAGCAATGGTTTCCACCATTCCAAGAGTTTCCTCAGCAAGAAGCTGTATCCTCATGGTCTCCTTTTTTGAAAGATCCAGGTATGCGGAAAACTTTTCAACCTGCTTTAGGGCTTCCCTTCTTCCCTCATGGTCGCCGGAAAGCCGTACCTTATCAGTCTGCATAAAATACCTCCTTAAAAGACATGATCACTGTTACCCATTTATTCCTAAAGCCGCAGATCACAGGATTGGCGTCTGCGGGCAGATCCGTAAACACATCCTCAGTATAACCCAAAAATGACAAAAATTATATATATAACCGTAAGTCCCGCGACATTGATGATCCCGGCCTTTTTCGTATCCCTGAGATAGCCCGCATATTCCCTCAAAAATGCGTTCAGCGAAAAATAAAGCTTTGTCCTGGCCCCGTATCCTATGCATTTAAGCTTTAAGCGCCTTGCGATCAAAAGCGCCCTCATCACATGATAGGAATTGGTCACAACGGCAAATAAGGCAGTTCCCTCCTCCATCATTTCGGAAGAAAACCTGATATTCTCCTCCGTGTTTTTCGATCTGTTTTCCCTTATGATGTCCTCTTCCCTGACCCCGGCCTCCAAAGCATATCTTGCCATTGCCTCGCTTTCGGAGATGATCTCATCCCTGCCCTGTCCTCCGGAAAAAATGATCCTGGATCCGGGATTATCCCTGTAGACCCTGATCCCCTTATCGATCCTGCTCTTTAAGAGGGGGGTGGGTCTGTCGCCCGAAAGACCGGCTCCCAGCACCACAACATACTTAAGCCCCTGGTTTTTCCTGATATGGATCAGATTGATGACGTCCGAGACCCAGAAGGAAGCCAGCTGGATCACAAAATAAAGCAGGATGAGGGTCAGATACCAGTATATGATGGTAGCAGGCCCCCTCGATCTGACATCAAAGAAGAACGGAAAAATTATGTCAACCGCAAACAGGCCTGCCGCAAAGAGGAGGGAAAGAATGTTCCTGGGTCTGACCCCCTCCTTCTTCATAAGGACAAGACCGCCGAAAAGAAAGACCGGAAAGAGAACCAGAGGATAGGCGATCAGGAGGATCATAAGGAAGACTATAAGGATATCCAAAAGGATGTGGGCTGAAAAATGGGACGAAAACCACCCGGGATATTTTGCTGCCATGTCCAGCATAAAAGCACCAAAAGACGCAACAGTCAACAGAAAGAAAAAGCCGCTGTAGACCGTGCGCCGCTCCAAAACGATCACTGCCGCGCAGATGGCGGCCAATATTAAAAACAAGATAAAGATCAAAGCATCACCCTGTCAGCAAAAATTTCCCGCCGGATAACCGTCAGATCCGGTCACCGGCAGCTTTCTACCCCTTTTTCCCGGCTCCGTTTCCGCTTATCGTCCTGTACCAGTCAGCAATGTTTTCCGGGACTCCGTCACTTACCCACTTCCTGAAAGCGTTCATGAATTCCACCCTGGAATCCATTCCGGATCCGCTTCCCGTTCCTTTTTCGGCATTCCAGAAGGAGGCAAATTTTTCGTAAAGGGGATCATCCTCCATTCCGTAGGTGACCCCGGCTCCCCCGGACACCCCCTCAAGCAGTTCATCATCAAGCATAAGACTGTTCATATCATCCATCATTTTTTCTCCCGATGTCTTGCGATGTCTTGTTCAAAAGCACCCTTTAACCCTACATCATCTTATACGAATCAAATTCCAGAATGTCAAATGAAATATCTGTTCCGCCGCAGCCTTCAAGGATAAATTCTCCAAGATCCCTGAGCTTTGACCGGTCGGAAACCCCGGTGCACAAAAGGAAGGTGCCCTCTCCCTCCCTTATGATGTCACTTTCCACAGGAGCATCGTTTTTAAGCGCCAAAGCCAGCCCTTCTTCAGGCTCCTTTGCCATAAAGCGCAGGATATATCCGTAATCCCGCTTTCCCTCCCTCTTCAGTCTTTTTAGAAAGTCCAGGTAGGGGGCGTTGTAAAAGCCTGTTTTCTCATCCACAAATCTCCACCGGTTCATCATGAAAAAGTAAAGAAAGGCCAGAGAAGCGGTAAAGCTTAAGGCTGTTGCAGAATACCGGGTCAGGGATGAAACGGCCACATCCAGCAGGACAGGTATGATGACGGGCCAGGCCTTAAAAAACCAGACGATCCTGTTTCTTTTTGAATATCTGTAAAGTTCAAAAGCGGGATATAAAAATCCCAGTGTTTCAAGCAGGGTTAAGGGATAATACCCCGGTCCCTCGCACAGGACCAGCCTTTGGTCCACATAGAAGAACATTCCCGAAAAAATGTTTACGGCATAGAGACTAAGAAGGATTGCAAACGGAACCAGGAGGATCCTGTACCGCCTTTTTATATGATCCCTGTTCTTATATATCTGATAGTCAAGATAGAATATCCACTGCAGGATCGAAAGATCTATGAGGACCTTTTCCAGGGTATAGAGGCTGGTTGCAGGAAATCTGAACAGTGGATAGGACTTATCGATCATAAGATAGGCTGCAAGGTCAAAAAGACCCACAAAAAGCATCATCAGACAAAGCCTGTAAAAGATCGTGTCCTCAAAATTCTTTCTGCTCCGGTTCCTGTCCGAAAGCACCAGAAGTCCCAGACAGAGGAATATGGCAAAAAAGTCCGAGATCACCGACATAAGGGCATCATGTGCGATACCTGAGATCATGCGCCGTCTCCTTCCTCACTGTAAAAGCCCCTGTTCATCTCATCAATGTGCACGAAGACCAGTACGACTGTGTAGAACATGACTCCCACAGGCTGCAGAAAAACGAAAACCAGGATAAAGGGCAGCAGGACAAAGGGCAAAAGCCTCCTGTTATGGATGAACAGGAGCCGGAAGATCCAAAGGTCAAAGAGGACTCCCAGACCTATTCCCAAAAAAAAGATAACAGTCTCTATCCCCCGTCCCACATTGTCACCCAGCTCCCCCTTACTGACAAACATAACGTAGCTTATGATGAGCAGGAGGGAAGACAGTCCAAGAATAGAATACACCGCCAGTCCCCTCTTTTCAGACCTTCCCCTGTTCGGACTGTACCTGTTGTCAAAATACAGGACCAAAAGCGCGGGAACAGCATTCAGGAAAAGAAATGAGATCAGGGAAAGGGTCTCCGATATGACATTATCCCTGCCCCCAAGCATGAATCCCGTCCAGTATTCCGCCGCATCAAAAACCGCGGAGATCATCAGAAGAAGCAGCATGCAGAAAAACAGCCTGTCATTTCTCCTTCCCCGGTCCCTGTAAAGGCCGGTGAGACAGACTATAACTCCCAGGATCATAAGGGCGATGAGATCCATTACCATGAATCCCCCGCCGAAAACCGATATATCAAAGGGCTCTGCCACCGGTCTTCCGGATGCGTAGGTCATAAGTCCTCCCTCCTTGCTCCCTTCAGGACTTCCCTGCCCTTATGACGGGGAAAGATGAAAGAAGTCAGCTTCCTTGCCACCGCATCATATCTGGGGATTATGACCTCAGTTTCATCGGGGTAGTTCTCTCCCGCCCTTTCAATAGAGAACCTGATCATGTTCAGAAGATCCATGTCCGGCTCGGCACCCACATCTATCAGCAGCTCGATCCTGAGCCTCCCTGTGCTGTGTCTCCTGACAAGAAGAAAGCCCTCAATTCTTCCGTCACTTTCGCTGCAGCAGGAGATGCTCCTTTCAAACCAGTCCAGAGGCAGACGGTTAAGATCCTCGGTCATTTCCCTGACTCCGTGAAAAATGCAGTTGAGCATGCCCCTCTTAAAGGACTTTTCATCAAGCCCGGTCAGGTCTTTAATGTAATCGGGAGTCTTCTTTTTTTTCATAAGATTAAGGCCTTTCAGCTCAGCCACCCTGACGCAAAGATCCGACCCTTCGCTTTTTTTCACTGAAAAGCCCTGCTGCCTGAATGCATCTTCATATTTATGCTCTTCATCAATGGGAAGTTCAAAGGAAGTCGCCGATGCCTTTTCAGAAAGACACATCTTTCTGTAGGCTGAAAAGAGAAACTTTTCACCCTCTTTGCAAAAGAACACCGACTTTAAGAAGGACAGAGTCTTCTTTTCATCATTTTCCAGATATTTCAACTGCCATATGGCCGCTCCGGCAGGTTTTCCCTCATCACTAAGGACACCAAGTGTCCGGTAGTAGATCCGGCCCAGATTGTCGCCTTCTTCGGGGTCGATCAATCCGGAATATCTTTCAAGATTTTCTGATGTAATTGTCTCCAAACTGCTCAAGACACGAACACTCCTTTACCGACACGCCCGACACTTTCACGGCTCAGCCGTCCCCCTCCTCTTCCGGAGGATTCTCTTCCGGGGGCTGTTCCTCCGGGGGCTGCTCCTGAGGTGGTTCCTCGGGTGGAGCCTGTTCACCCTGCTGGGAACGCTCAAACTCCTCGATCTCCCTTAAGATCCTTTCCATCTCTTCGGGAGAAGGCTCCGCTGTTGCAGGAGCTGCCGCAGGTGCCGCTGCAGGTGCGGGGCTCTGAGCCTGGGCTGCCGACAGAGTGCCTGCTGCAGCACTGTTAGCCGGAGCCTGCACTACCGGAGTTTTTCTCACATATTTATTCTCGGCAAGTATCTCACTTTGAATGCTCTTCTTCTTGCTCTGACCGGTTTTATCAAGAGCCGTTGTGTTTTCCGTTTTAAGGGTTCCCGGGGAGATCTCCTCCAGCCCCAGAAGGATCCCGTCATATATCTTTCTTGTTGTATCGGGGCTGTAGTGAAGGCCGTCAGTTGTAGAATAGCCCGTTGTCATCAGGATGTTATAGGTGTTTATATAGGGCAGGTTCACTTCCTTTAAGGAGGAATTGAACTTCTCAACCTCCGAATTCGAGATGTTGGGATAATTATTCACGGGATTTACCGAAACGAGGGTAATGTCGTAGTCCGACTTCAGTTCTTCATACTTTTTGAGATAGTTGTTGATGCTTCCCAGATCGTTGATCCCCAGGCAGATCACCAGCTTCCATTCACTGTAGAGGCCGGAGGACACTATCCTCTTTATCTGCTTTAAGGCAGTCTGGGAGAACCAGGAATAGCCCTCGCCGACCTTGGCCACCATGAAAAGATTGTCCTCCTTCGAGATCTCGCAGACATCGTTCATGTTCACAAACCGGCTGTCCCCGACAAAGATGTATCCGATGTTCTCATCCGGTACCATTCCCCTGACATCGTCCAGTCTTAGATTGATGGTCCTCTTTTCCTCCGTGTCCTCGGTGACCACCTCGGATACCTCAACATCCTCCCAGTTTGATACTATGACCATCTCCGGCTCTGAACCGACCATTTCGTAGTTTATGACCGATGCCTCAGACAGACCCGCTTTTCCCGTTATGACGCCGTTATCTCCCCCGGCACTTCTGTTTTCCAGCACAGCCAGCACGATCCCAACGATAAGGATGGTGACTATGCCTCCCAGGGCGATCCCGACGAAGACTTTTTCGTGCTTCATTGGATCCATATCTAATATATATACCACTTTTCAATGAATTCGTCACATTTTCTCCTTTGTCCGTCTCCTATCTCTTCATTTGCTATAATACGCTTCCTCTTACAACATTATAATTGTCTATAACATATTCTCCGGCTTACTGATACGGCCTGTCCAGCCAAGACCTCTTGCCCACTGTTTCAGGCTTTCCTTTTCTTCGACATCGTTTCCTGCCAGCGTTTTCAGCATTTCATAAAAGCCATATATCCCGCCCGGATCCTCTACAAGGGATACTCCGTCAGATGCTATGCATACCGGATGCTTCTTTACATCTACTTCTGCCAGCCTGTCTCTTTCTGCTCCTTTGATCTCGTTTTCGTCTTCGTCAAAATATCTGTATGTGGTAATTCCATCCTTATTTTTCTTTGCTCTGTTTGTAATCTTTCCATTCTTTTCCGGAGAATCGGATTCTTCCTGTCTTTTGTATCTATTTTCACAGGTGATCCTTATGCACCAGTCATCACCGAAATCATAGAGATAGTAGAGTTCATTCAGAAACGGACTTATTTCCGGATCATACAGATCCAGCACATTAAAGGTATCCTCTTCCCAAAGGGGAATTACCTCATCCGCCTCCCTGAGCACTTCCTCTGCCTTTTTACCAAAATGGTTTTCAACTTCCTTGCGCCTGCCATAGAGGAGAGCGTTTTCAACGCTGCTTCTTAATTCTCTCCAGTCTTTAAGACCTTCCAGCATTTCATCCAGATCTGCCTTTCCCTCCTCATCTTCAAGGATTTCCTGCCGGATATCTGTCACACAGCTTTCTTTTTCTGCCAAAGCTTCTTTCTTCCACTCCTCTAAAGAAATTGGTTTTGCCTCTGCGGAACCTAAGAGAAGGTCACACACCCTGAGCCTTTCCAACACGGTATTAAAATCCCCCTCAAAGATTACAGTATGGAACAGGTCATTAAGCGTATCATCCTTCTTCAGTTTGGCTCTGGTGCCCTCCGGCGAAAGAAATCTGTTTTCGCACTCTTCAATCTCCGATAGTGATGCGATCATAGATTCTGTCACACATCTGTTCCTATAACTCTTCCTGTATTTGCTCCTGAGCCAGCTTTTCACACTCTGATCCGGCTTATAATCATCATCCCAGTACAGATCACTGTTTTCTCCTGTCGGAAATCTCAGGAGTACTCCGATTAACTTCAGCCATTCTCCGATTTTTTCGCCGCATGTCAGTATATCAAACACTTCCTTCGGAAGTGCATACCTGTGCAGATGCTCATTCTGCCAGCCAAAAAGACTCAGGATCATGTAATGCATCGCATGGAGACTCATTATCCCCGGCACCAGAACAGTTCTGGATATCCCCTTTTTTGCCCTGGCAAGCTTCAGAAATTCCGCTCTTTCCCCATCCGACATATCATAGCTTTCATCGGCTCCGTACAGGAAGCCCGATGTCAGATCAAATCGAAGCTGATACACATAGTCAGGTTCTTTTGCCAGGATATCCCAAAGCTCTTTCATAAGATCTTCGTCACTTACACTTTCTTTTATCATCCTTGCTTCAGCAGATTTTTTATTATCAGTCTTACCCGGAAACTTTCCTTCTGGTATTTCTCTTGCTTTGTCATTGTTTACCATCTCTTCAACCGCCTTTCTCATGCGATCACGATACTCTTCACTTCTTTGTGCTGTATCTGACCTTTCTCCGCCATACATTCCTCTGGAATATGGAATATATGACTGCACCGTCTTTTCAGATATCATAAGGATCTCTGCTATTTCGGTAACAGTCTTTCCTTCCCCGAACAGCTTTATGATCGGCTCCGCTGACCGACTCGTCCACAAGCCCTCCGTTATAAGTGTTCTTCGAACCCGTTCTTCGGAAACCTTCAGTTTCTTTGCGATCTTCGTTATGGATTTGCAAGTCTTATATTCTGTTATGATATCTGTATAGGTTTTATTTGATTCCATATCCATTACTCCGGTTATCATCTCGAGATGATTAGAGGATATTCTATGCGCACTATTGTGTCAACCCGAAGTTTTTAAGCAAAAGAAAAAGGCTCTGGGCCCTCCGTTATTACAACAGTGGGTCGAACCTTATCTTGACTATATAATATCACAAACCGGCGGATTGTCAAATCCTCCCGTGTTCCTTTTCCAGATTATCCTTTTCGAGACTTAATCAACGTCAATCTATCACCTTTTCAAGATTATCGGCAGAAACAGCCCCCTTACTACCTCTCATGGCAGCCTGGGGGCTTTAGTGTGTCTTAATCTTCTTTTGTCAGAACTTTTTTCTGCCAGCTTCTTTTCCCACATTCAGGGCATTTCATGTATCTTGTCCTGCCAATATGCATAGCAAGATTTGTCTTCCAATAGGTGGGGACGTACCTGTGATGACAATGCTGACATTCATAGTATCCAGCCTTTTGCTCAATATCCACAGCAATAAAAGCGACCGTAAATATCATCACAAAAGCGAATACGATAAGTACGATTCGCAGCCAAACCGGCATCTCTATAAATGAAGCCACAAACACCATGACCAGCCCGGCAATTACGGCCGGAAACGCAATCCAGTATTCCGTCCTAAGCAGCTGTCTGTTCTTTTCTTCAACCTCTCGTCTCATCGCCAGCAGGTTTTCTTCTGCCCTTTTGTCATATGCTTCTGCCATAATTCTTTCGCCCGACAGGAGTTCGTTAACGTTTATTTTTAGAAGAGCACTCAGTTCCAGCATAATCCCGGAATCCGGCATTGACTTTCCGGTCTCCCATTTCGAAACCGCCCGATCACTGATTCCGAGCCTCTCAGAAAGTACAGCCTGAGTCATGCCCTGTTCCTTACGGCAGGATGCTATGAATTTACCGATTTTGATCTGATCCATATCGGGCACCTCCTTTCATAGTCTCAGCATAACCAAAGGCACTGTGGATTGACACGAACTACAGGTTGATTCCCAGCAACTCTACCTCTGGTTGAGTCTCCGGCTAAGCCTTCTCTGTTTCATTTTTGAGTCTGTAATAGTCTTCCATTTCGACATCAAGCGTGATCGTTCTCTCCCGGGTGTTGCTCATTTTCTGCAAAAGGGTCACGACTTCGACGTCGTTTTCGTTGAGCAACACCTTGCCACCGCCTTCAGCGTCATAATCCATGTAGAATTTAAGCTCATGCCCCCCAAAAATGATACTTACTTCATGATTCCGCCATGGAAATAGCATTCGTATACTTTTACGTTGTTGCAATAGATCTCTTCATATCCCTGAAACCAGGAAAAATCTCCTGTAACGCTGCATTTATATGTATATTCACCTGACTGATAATACTCCGGTCCCCGGTATGGCATTTTTTTATCCGCTTTACGAAGTGCTTCTTTCAAGAAATCACCACTGAATTGCTGTTCTAAC
>Ga0310695_10001344_pt1 | contig 58870 bp, 42 predicted proteins | sample RumenRJG_04DNA_FD_203882 | JGI IMG/M metagenome (GOLD analysis project Ga0310695, IMG submission 203882) | Bovine rumen microbial communities from Lethbridge, Alberta, Canada - RJG_04 (v2) (version 2) | ecosystem: Host-associated > Mammals > Digestive system > Stomach > Rumen | place: Canada...
CTCTATAGCTGTCTGAGCGGGCTGAGTAGTTCCCGTCAGCCAGCGCGGCGTTCACGGGGCAGACTGGAGAATGCTATGATCGCGGGTCAGGTCAGGCTAATCCCATAACTTTTGTGATTGACCCATAATTTTATCAATCCCGTGAGCTTGTTCAATTCAAAAATACCGCAAAAAACCGCTATATTCTTGTACGAGGGGCGGGAGAGAGCTCTCTCCTTCCTTCGGAATGGTGCTATAATATATTCGGAAAACAGCGGGGGCTAAAGTGAAAGGCGGTCGGCTATGGACGATAAGATCAAGGAATTAAAGAAGATAATCGACGAAAGCAGAAACATCGTATTCTTCGGCGGTGCGGGCGTATCCACCGAGAGCGGCATTCCTGACTTCAGGAGCGCCAACGGCATATACAACCAGGATCTCGGCAGAACAGTCTCGCCGGAGGAGATGATATCCCACACGTTCTACAAGAGACACACGGAGGACTTCTTCGAGTTCTATAAAGACAAGCTCATATACGAGAACGCCGAGCCTAACAACTGCCACAAAGCGCTTGCGGAGCTGGAGCGCCAGGGCAAGGTGAAGGCGATAGTGACGCAGAACATCGACGGCCTGCATCAGAAGGCCGGCAGCAAGGTGGTGTGGGAGCTCCACGGATCCACGCTGCGCAACTACTGCGAAAAATGCCACACCTATTACGGCCTCGACAAGGTGCTCGAGTCAAAGGGCGTGCCTATCTGCGACAAGTGCGGAGGAGTGGTGAAGCCGGATGTGGTGCTCTACGAAGAGGGACTCGACAGCGACGTTATAGACGGAGCGGTCAGAGCGATATCGAACGCCGACACTCTTATAGTTGGCGGTACAACGCTCATAGTTTATCCTGCCGCGGGACTCATCCATTACTTCCACGGCAAGAAGCTGGTACTCATAAACATGAGCTCGACAAGCGCCGACAGCTCGGCCGACCTCGTAATACATGAGCGCATAGGCGAAGTATTCGCGCAGGTGATGGGATGGCAGTAAGGCAGCGTAAGAAGCTCACGCCGCTGGGGCGCCTTCTGGATATACTTGGCACTCTGATAATGGCAGCGGCCGTGATCCTGTGCCTGGTGCTTGCCGTGCCGCGTTTTGCCGGCGTGCAGACATACATAGTCGTATCGGGCAGTATGGAGCCGGCTATCCCGGTAGGCAGCCTTGTGTATTCAAGGGAGACAGAGCCGCAGACGCTGGAGCCCGGAGACGTGATAGTCTTCTACAGTACAGACGCTGCGGAGTCATCGGGCGGAAGCGCTGACGGCAGCGCGGTCCCGATCACTCACAGAGTTGTTGAAAATCATACAGACGAAGGCGAGATAATAACAAAGGGGGATGCCAACGCGGCAAATGATCTCTTCCCGACGGCCTACGCCAACGTGGAGGGAAAGGTGGTGCTGCACATACCGAAGCTCGGCTTCCTGGCCGCGCCAGTCGCAACGATGGGCGGCAAGATCGCAGTCATGATGGTGATACTCGCCGGATACCTGCTCACAGAGGTCGGAAGCCGAATGAAAAAGTAACAAAGAGTCTGCCGCATCGAGGCAGACTTTTTAGGAGGACCGAAGCGGCCATTTTGCCGAAAGTCATCAAAACCGTCATTTCTAAGCACTAATTTGTTGGATGAAAAACAATACAAAAATGGATACTCATCAGATTTATCATCTCGGCGGACCAGATGCCGAACTCAGAATGAATGATGTAATGAAGATGTTTCGCTATGGTTTCAGGACGATAGGCGACTTTGATGTTGAGCGAGTCCTGGATCGCGGCGGAACTGTGGAGTATGGTCTTGCCGGAGGCCACGCAGTAATGATAAAGCCGTTTTACGAAGACGCTGCGATCGAGGTTTCGGTCTTTCCGGCAGGCGATGATAAAGAGGCGGCTGCAGCCGGGGGCCGTATACGTGAGGAGATAGAAAACATTATCTACATCGATTACAGAGCCGGCTATTGCTGCGAATGATATTGCAGGACCGGATACGTCCGGCAAGCTGCAAACGATACGCCCGTGCATAGACGGGGCAGGGTATTACAACTGTGAAGGCTGTTACAGCAGCCTTCTTTTTTTACGAAATTCAGCTGTAGAAATGTAGCGTCATAAGTTTGCGAAAAAGTGACGCAATGTATGACGCATACAAATATATAATACTTGTGTAAGATCACACAGCCATCAGATCAATCGCAATAATCATGTTGAAATCGCTCTGCGGGCAACGGATAATTGAAGAAAGGATATAGAGATGATAAGGACAGCCGATATATTCGATGTGATCGATATGAGCAGGGTAGAACGTAATCAGGATAATTACAGAGAGAATGAAACGGATAACGGCAGAAGCGGCCTTATGATCGGACGCATACTGAGTGCAGCCGGTACAGTTATTATGGCGCTGGTAGTGGCGGCATGCCTGGCGCTGGTGGTTCCTAAGATCGCCGGATACGAAGGCTATGTTGTCGTGAGCGGCAGCATGGAGCCGGCTATCCCTGTCGGAAGCATAGTGTTTTCAAAAGAGACAGATCCGTCAACGCTGCAGACCGGAGATGTCATCGTCTTTGTGGCTAACAACACAAAAGTTTTTCTTGAAATTTGTTAAGAATAATGAAAAAATAGAAGGAAAATTGACAGTTTTGCAGGCTTTTATTGACACTCTGCGTGACATAAATAATTATATAATGTAGACACATCTAACTATGGCCGCAATGTTTAAATGCCTTGGTGAAAGAAGGGCAGGCAGTTCTGACCCGCACTGGCATTTAAGGAATCCTCAGACACATATGGTGCATATGTGATTTTTCGTATATGAGTTATTTACTGAGATAATTTGCGAAAACGTTTTAGTAATAGTGCGGATTGTGTATAATAAATGACTGAAATGGTATTTAATGCACATCTGTACCACTTTTGGATCCAGCGGGCTGAGCACCGGAAACGCGCCCGGCAATTGTAATCGATATATTTCGCTTATGGAGAAGGATTGTGAATAACATCAGAAACATTATTCACAATTTAATAAGAGACTTCATCAATGGCAGATTCGGCAGATCGAGAAGATTTGTGACGGCTCTGGCTGTGGTTGTTGTATTTGTTACGACATACATGCTCATTTTGCCGGCGTTCACGCTCGATGCGAATAGCGCGGCAAAAAAAGGCGGCATTGACGTGCCTGAATCTGCTCTCGTGTCTGACGATGCGGATGAATCTGCGGATACAGATGAGAATGCAGATGACGCCAATGAAGCTGAGCAGGTATCTGATGTTGATGAGCCTGATTTGAATGATGCATCATCTGAAGCACAGGCAGCTGACACAGCAGTTCTCGAATATAAGGGCGACGGCTATACGTTAGTCGTGGATGACACCAAGGCGCCGCTGCCGGCAGATACACAGCTTTCTGTAACAGAGATAGACAAGAAGACAGATCCAGATGCTTACACTGAGCTATTTGATAAAGCAGATGAAGCTGTCCGGAACGAAGAAGGCGTCGATAAGGACAAAACCCAAAAGATCACATTCGCGAAATTCTATGACATCACATTCACGTCGGAGGGAAGAGAGATAACCCCTGATGATGCTGTCAATGTAACGATAAAGTATGAAGCTGCTGTTCAGAAGCAGCTCAAGGCGGAAAACAAGGATGATGTCCGCATCATTCACTTTGCTGAGGATGAGAAGACGGGCGATACCAAGCCTGAGATCCTTGACAGCGATAAGGTAGATGCCACCGTTAAGAAACACAAGGTAGAAGAGACGAGTTTCGATGCTGATTCTTTCTCTGTCTATGCTGTTGTCGGAACTGTCATCGAGAAGTATGTACTGGCCAGCGATGGACGGAATTACAGGATAACGGCCACCTACGGCCCGGAAGCCGGAGTTCCGGAAGACGCACAGCTGAAGGTTTCTGAAATACTGCCGCCGGAAAGCGATGAAACCATTGCCGGAAGCGAAGAGCCGCTTGATTCCTCTCTGTATGACGAATACGTTGCCAGAACCGAAGATGCCCTGGGCTGGGCAGAGGGCAGCGCTTCTTACGTGCGCCTGTTTGATATCAAGATCACGGATGAATACGGAAACAAGATCGACATTGCCGCTCCGGTGGATGTGAGGATTGAACTGGCGGATAAGGACAGCAGCGAGGAAGGCCTTCTGGGTACGCAGGTGGTGCATTTTGCGGACGGCGCGGAAGTACCGGATGTGGTGCAGAGTTTAAGTTTTGACGAAACGAAAACGGAAAGCGAAGGAATGACGCTCTCCTTTACAGCGGCAGGATTTTCGGTATATGCCATAGTGGACGCACCGGAACCTGCGGTTGTTGAAATCGACTATGTGGATTCCCTGGAGGAACTGGCTGGACAAACCGGAAAAGAATTCTATCTTTCCTACGGTACACCTCCGAAATATTTTACAAATGAGCTGAACACGAAAAGTGCTTTCATAGAAAACACAAGTTCCGGTCAGGCGGACGGCTGGTATTTTGAACCGACCGGAGTTGACAATCAGTATTATATTTACACTTACGTTGAGGGAGTCAAGAAATACATCACGAATCCCTCCGGCAATCTGGCCGGCCTGGCTGATACAAACGGAACAAAATTTGATCTCGAAGATGCCGGAAACGGGAAATTCTATTTCAAAAAAGCCGGAGCTAGTCTTTGGCTGCAGCATTCCGGCAGCGGTTCAGGGATCCGGTTTTATACGGACAATAAAAATGCAGCAAACAGCCAGATTTCCATTGCCTACGCATCCTCTTTTGTTCTGCCAGATGATCCCTACGGCCTTAATGGCAAGACCTATGGCATTGCCTATCACAATGACACGGCAACATCGGCAGCGTTGACAGCAGAAGGTGTGACGACCAGTGGTCAGCAGAGACTGAAGGGGTTAGATATGCTCATGCGGCCGGATGTGCTGGATCATGACGGAATCCTGCTTGTTGCGGAAAACAGCGATATCCAGGAATGGACTTTCCAGATTGTTTCAGAAGATAAATACTATCTGAAAACAACCGTTGACGGCGTGACAAAATATCTGACTATAAATGGAAACAATGTTACGCTTATGGATACTCCGGATGAAACGTATTCCCTGATCAAGGCCATTCCGGGTACGGGAGCCAACAGCGGGAAATGGCACTTTAGTGTGGGTAATTATTCTCTGAACTTCAATAATACAGCGAATAACGGATTCAACGGGACAACCGGTACCGGAGCAACTACCTGGATGAATCTTGTGGAGAAGTCATCCTTCCCGGAGGAAGATTTTACCTATTACAACGCCAAAAAGGTCAGTGTTTCCGATACGAGTCAGGTTCCCGATAAAAAACAGGTGATTATCTATACCCGTGTCTGGAACGATACGAAGAAAAAGTACGAGTTTTTCGCCATCGACCACGACGGTTCCCTGATCCCCTGTTATGATACAGGCGACGGCATCGAGTGGATCGGCACGAATGTCAATACCGCGCTGTGGGAACTCACAGAGGGAACGAATCCGGATGGCTCCCTGAGCTACTACTACTGGCTTCGGAATACGCAGTATGGTAATACCTTTATTACTCCGCAGCTGTCAAATGACCAGGTCATTTATACAAGTCCGGGCAGCGATGTGAAGGATTTAAACGCCAGTGTTAATCTGAACGGCCGGCGTTACGAAGAGAATTATACAACGATCATCAGATGGGATGACGATCAGTATGGCTATTCCGGCCTGAAGGTGGAAAATGGTCATTTGGTTCCGTGTGCGTTATCAGAGGCAGAAGATTTTTACTTTGCCATCATGGAAGAAAAGCAGCATGCGGTGGATGTGACGACCGTTGACACGATCGACAGCAATGCCTACGGTATTACCATGAAGATGGTTGATTTTAATAACGATGTGCAAAAATATTCTACAGGTAATCGTGATGTGGTACAGACCCAGGTTATGGGGACTCCGGACGGAGGTGCGGGGCTGCTTTCTACCTATCTGGATAAAACAACAGGTTATCCGATTGTGAAGAGTAATTCGAACCCGTTGTCTCAACTGTTCGACAGTACTAAGGAGATGGATGTCAACCATCTGTTCCTTCAGAATATTTATAACGAAAGCGGTTACTTTGAGTATGACAGTACGCAGAACTTTGCGCACCTGAATCCGGACGGCACCTTTACGGTATATGATCAGCTCGGTGCGATCACAGGTAATTCTGAACATAAAAATACCAGAGAACATGGCCAGTTCATGCCGTACAATGACATTTCTCCGGATAAAGGATACGCATATGATAAAGATGGCCACATCATCACCAATCAGACGGATGTGCGGGCAAATGAACTTCCGGATACTAATGCCCGCAAGGGAGAAAACCTTTACCTGATCGGCGATAATACAAAGGATATGGCGGATACAACCGGGGACGGTGTCGATTACTTCTTCGGGATGGAGCTGGAAGCAAGCTTCACACAGACAGCGAATGGTCTGGACGCCTGGGGCCATGACATCATCTTTGAATTTTCAGGAGACGACGACTTCTGGCTGTACGTAGATGGCCAGCTGGTTCTCGACCTCGGTGGAGTGCATTCTGCACAGGTCGGTTCGGTTAATTTCCGAACAGGCCTGATTACCAGCTCGAACGGAAACTCAACGCTGTACAACACCTTCAAGAACAATTACAAAGATCAGCACCCGGAGGCTACCGACGAAGAGGTTAATCAATACCTGGATGATATATTTGAACGGAACGAAGAGGGCAATTATGTGTTCAAGGATTATACCAAACACACCATGCGTATGTTCTACATGGAGCGCGGCGCAGGCGCCTCCAATCTGCACATGCGTTTTAACCTGGCAGCGGTTAAGCCGGGTACCGTGGTGCTGAGTAAACAGCTCTCCGGCACCAACAGCGGATCCAACAGTCTGCTGGAATATCCGTATCAGATTTACTATAAAATTCGAGGGGATGGGGAAAGCGAAGAGCATCTTCTGAATGATCCCTCCAAGGTAACGTATAAGGATTCGACCAAGCAGGTGAAGTATGAAGAGCATCTTACGCTTGAACAGCAGACTTACGACAACGTATTCTTCCTGAAAGCCGGTGAGTCGGCGGTGATCGAGCTGCCGGAGGATACAGTCAATTACCGAATCGTCGAGTGCGGTATAAGCACAGCAACTTATGATGTTGTCAAAGCCAACGGAGAAACACTTGCTCCGACAGATACACAGAATCAAGGGAGAAAGGATTATAAAACCTCCTGGGATACAATGACGAACCGGGATACGGTTCTGTTTGATAACCATGTCAAAGAAGGCGCGATGAGAACGCTGTCCATTACAAAGAAGCTTTATGATTCGAATGGACAGGATCTGCTGCATTATGATGCTGCCGAAGGTGAGAAAGAGGATAAAACACTGTTCTCTTACCGTCTGTATTTAGGAAATGCCTTTACGAGTGAAGATGATATTCCTCCGGCTAATCTATATTCTTACTTTGTTAAAAACAGAGATGAATATTACTGCCGTTGGGATCTTGCACAGAAGAAGTTTGTATCGTTGGGCATAAGTGACTACAGTGATCTGGAAACATATCTGGCAACCTTGACAGACACGCAGAAGGAATCCATTATATTTAAGACCTCTCCGAGCGGTGCTATTTCCAAGATTCCTGCAGATTATACAGTTGAAGTCCGGGATCTGATCGACGGCGTTCACTGGAAAGTGGAAGAGCGCGACGATGAAATTCCGAAAGGATATACCCTGCGTCTGTCGGACGGTTATACACGTACGGATATTATTCCGGAAGACCCACACGGAACCACGCCGATCAGCGATACGATCAAAGGGGAGGTGGATCCTGAAGTAGATGTGCGAAATCAGAAGGGCTGGGGTCTGACTGTGCAGAAAGTATGGACGGATGAGGATTTCATTGACCATGATCCTATCTATTTCGCGGTATACTACGAAAAAGCAGAGCAAGCTCCGGAACTGATTGAAGGATCTGTTCGTTCGATGATGAACGGCAATAAAGAGATCTACTATTTCTTCAACCAGGAACAGATGGCCGGCAGGGACTTCAGTGAATACAGGATTCACGAAGTAATGCTCAGGAATCCCGGAATTGATCCGGCAACAGGAGAAATTCATTATGACATTATCACCCCTATCCCGGATAATGGCCAACTGACCGTAGTCGGAAGACCGAAGGGTACCACAGAGTCTCATAAATATGAATACACAGTGACTTATCAGATCGGGGAACCGACGACCCAGAATGAAAACGTCCGTACCGATGTCGTGACCAACTCCCGGCCGGGCATTAAACTGTTTAAGATGCTGTGGAATTACACCGATCCTCTTGCCGGAGCCGTCTTTACACTGAAGGATTCGGAAGGGCAGGATGTTGCAGCGGAAAGCTACACATCACGAAGCGAAGACGGCCTGATTACCATCGCTTACCTGAATCCGGGCATCTACACACTGACGGAGGTTGAGACTCCCAAAGGGTATGTAGTACTGCCTGAACCGATCACGATTACAGTTGCGCAGGATGGAACTATTTCTGTACCAGTGCCTAATCAGTATTATGAATTCACACCAGCGCATGAGGCTACGGAAACACCGGAAGCGGAAATGGCAACCGTTACCATCCGGAACCGGACGACCGAACTGCATGTGAAAAAGGTAGATGCGTTTACAAAGGATCCGCTCGCAGGCGCTCATTTCGCTCTTTACAATCAGGTGACGGATGCACAGGGAAATAAGAGAAAAGACTATCAGCCAATTACCGGCTATGAAAATCTTATCTCCAATGCGGAAGGCATTCTTACTTTCCCGGACACCAATGTGGAAGCAGTGACAATTGAAAACCTGACCTGGGGCAACACTTATTACCTGACTGAGACGCAGGGGGTAACGGATTACGATCTGTTGAAAGAGGATCTGTGCTTCACTGTGAACAAGGATGGTACCATAACCATTGAAAATGCAGAGCATTCCGGATGGCTGACAACATCGACAGATACTGATAAGGGAAAATATTCTTCACTTATTCAGATACCTAACGGAAAACTGCAGTATGTTTCTGTTTGGAAGACCGATGATGGCTATACGACGATCACTACCGGTGCATCCTTCGCCCTCTACAAGGCAGAGGACTATGATGATGCTGCAGGCAGACCGAAAGAGGGTGCTGTTCCGGTTCTTACCGGAACCACCGGTGCAAACGGTATCCTGGCGCTGGGTACACTTCCTGCGGGTACAGAGTACCGGTTAGTGGAGACGAAAGCTCCGGACGGATATTATCCGCCTACTTCCGCAATTAAGATTTTCGTAAATGCAGACAAGGTAACTGCTATGCAGGCAGGTAGTCCAGCGGAAGTATCTAGAAAAGGTGATGAGCACTGGGTACCTGATCAGCCGGAAGCCACCTGGCAGATCCGAGTCTGGAACAGTCAGGGGTATGCACTTCCTTCCACCGGCGGATCCGGGACTGCGCTGTTCTATCTCCTTGGCGGCATTCTTCTGAGCGGGGCAGGCATACTGCTGCTGACCCGTCTTCGCATGAAGAGGAAGCATTCCGAGCGGTAACCTGACTTTTTGCAGCAAAATCACAAATAAAGTCCGCCCAAATGGCTTAAAAGAGCCACTTGGCGGACTTTTACGATTCCCGAAAAGTTGTTGCGTGCAGAAGGCTTGGCTGTTTTTATTTCACCTACCTGCGCTGTCATCCAGCAGGTCCCTCCAGCATGCGGTTGTTTTAGCTTACAATGAAGCCTGGTTTACGCTTTATAGATGTTATCATTCAGCTTTGAACCAGCAAAAATGCCTGATCCTCAGGATCTTTTCTTTGTGTTACCCAGTTCTTTCTTGATGGACTGAAGTGTTCTGGTTTGCAATCCGAAGTCAATCCCCAGGTTGTCGCCTATCGTTTTCAATACATTGTCATAATAATCAAACAGATAATGGTTCTTATCCATCAGGGAGCATTCGCACCTGCGCAGGGATTCTATTATTGTTTGAACTGCATATTTCCTGTCAATCCGATATTCCATCAGCTTCATTATCACGAGAGCGGTGAAACAGATTAGGAAATGAGCCTTCACGTGTTCTATGTTTTTTACAAATATCGGCCGGGTTTTCAATTCGCTTTTGGTAATCCCAAAGTTCTCTTCAATCTCCCACAGGCCACGGTAGATATTTATGATTTCGCGATCACTTTTGTTGTATTCGCTTGTGACGATTGCGTAATACCCATCATACTTTTCTTCCTCTTGTATCAGTTTTAAATCCAACGTGAGTTTCTTTCCCTGTTCCTGTATGATTTCTCCGGTTGATTTGTCGAAAACCACGTTCTTCACATACTTTGCAGCGCCATAGCCAGTCGATCTGGAATACTTTTCCGGGTGACTGATCAGATCCCTGGATTTTTCCAGGGTCCGCGCACGGTCATACTTTGCTTTGGCTGCATAAGCGGGAGAGTAGAAGACTACATGCTTTTCTTCTGCATAATAGTCTTTCTTCTTTTGGCTCAGAGGGTTTGTTACATGGATTTTCCGTGTTGCCTGCCTGGACTTGATTTTAAAGCCTTTCTCGTCATCGTCTCTTCTTTGATAATCTTTCTCATCCAGCACATAGTCCTTAAATTCTTTGTCTGCGCCTCTGATGGAAAAACTCAAAACATAGCCGTTTCGATCTGTCAGGATTTGTGCAATGTTGTCTCCGGTGATCATCCCGCGATCGCCTACAACAATCACTCGTCCGAGATTGTATTTGTCTACTAATTCTCCCATCATCGGGATCAGAGTCTGCTTATCCAGAGTGTTTCCAGAAAATAGACCGTATGTGATTGGAAGTCCGCACGTGTCCATGAAGAGTCCCATCTGAACAATGGGATCTTTCCGATGCTCTTTCGACACACCTCTTCTTTTCATCTCATCTTCTTCATCGATTTCGAAGTAATAGAGGACAAGCAACAATACAGTTGTGACCAGGTGGACCTTTAAGAGTACTGATGAAGGCGGAAACTGGTATTACATACAGGATGGAGATGGAAACTATCTGAATATAGGCGATGGAAATAATTCGTATGTAAGGGTCTCTTCAGATCCTCAGGCTATCTATGTCCGGCCGAATGGTAATACCGTGCGTCTCCAGCGATCGGCTGAAGATAAATCAACTGCTGTAAACAATTATTCCGGGAAAGCAGACCAAGGCTTTGGTCCATATAATGATGAGGGTACTAACGAGTGGTTTACCCTTTTGAATCTTGACTCCAAGGATGAAGGGAAGGTTGGCGTTTATGTTTATGTGGCGGCGAATGATTGGAAAAATAACGAAGAGTTTAAGGAAAGCATCGGTATCAATTATGTGGACAGATATAATTACTTCCCTGCCGGTGTAGTATACCTTCCGGTATCGTACTTTGAAGGAAAGACGGATAATAATCGTCTTATCAATACAAACGAGGACTGGGACATACTTATCGAAGCGATCAGGGAAATGGATACCAGTTATCTGACCGGAGACGCGGCAGCAAATAAAGACAATAAGATCAGCGAATATGTGGACCAGATCGTTCGGGATCTGAACTATGGGCCGAATTCCCAGCATTCAACGATGGGGGCTAATAACGGTAATCAGGGATTTGAAAACCTCGGTTACAAGTATCATCTGGATCTTCGCTTCGAGGCGAACCAGATCACTTTCTATACAGGCAACAACGGACTGACTGATAACAAATACGGCAGAGCAAAGGATGGTACACTTGTAGATACCAGAACCTATATTCCGGGAGCTGTGGTTCAGGAACCGAGCAATCTGGAGATTCCATCCGGATACCGGTTCATGGGCTATTATGAGGATGCAGATTTTACAACTCCGTGGAATGGAATAGGAAAGCTGCTCTATCATAACGAAGTTGTCTATATAAAAATTACAGAAGAAGATAATGTTGTCCTTAATTACAGAACGGTTCCCGGAAATGATGCAGGAAGTCTCACCGTTTATGAGGAAGGGCTTAACCCACTGACCGGAATTCCTGCCGGTTCAACTGCTTCTGCAAAACCGGGGTATCAGTTTGTTGGCTGGTACGCGGATGAAGAGTGCACAGAGCTTCTGTCAACGGAGGCGGCCTTCGTCCCGACGAAGTCAGGCGAACGCTGGGAGGACGGTACGACCTATTATGCAAAATTTGAAGAAAAAACCGTTACTCTGATTTTTAAGGCAGAAGAGCATATCGAACGCCTTGAACTGTCAGGTGAACCTGAAAACGTAGTTTCCTACGAATTGAGTGCTGATGGAAAGACCTTAACGGTCGTTCTCAAGGCGTCGTCCGGCAGTCCTGTGACCGTAAAAGGAATTCCGGAAGACGGATATGTCGTAAAAGAGTGGACGATCAATGATTTGAGCGATCCCCTGACAAAAGAAGATTCCCTGACAACGGCAAAAAAGGATGATACAGCGGCAAATGGGCTGTGGACAGATAGAACGTATCATGTCTGGGCAGAAGTGCTTAAAACGATTACGGTTTCCAAAGAAGTAAAAATCATAGGAACCTTGCAGCACTCTCCTGAAGAGGCGGACGGGAAAGTCTATTTCGCATTAAAGGATATGTCACAGAACCCGGCTCCATGGGTCTGCAATGCCGATGGCTCTGTTTATACCGTAAGTATTCCGATCGAGGACGGACAGCCTCAGGGAACAGCGCAATTTGTCGATCTGCCTGCCGGTACGTATGAAGTCTGGGAAGTCGCTGATGAAGACGCCGGAAGCTTCGGACCGGGCAGCAGTCTTTGCGAAGGAGTTGTTGTTTCCCGGATCCAGACATGGATCAGCGATACTGACACCGGTAATGATGTGATCCTGAGCGAAGAAGATCCGCACGGCAAGATCAAGGTGATCAATACATTGAATCATGCCGACGAAGCAACGACCTTCTGGGCGAACAAAAAATGGTATCCTGAAAAAAACGCCTATGCGGACGCAAACGCGGAGGCAAATGTAAATGTGCCTGACGGAGAATGGGCAGAATTTACATTGTATCGCGTCTACTCGGACGGAAGCGAGGAAGAGGTGGAAACGATCCGCCTCGACGGCACGAAAAACGAGATCGGAGAGGAAGAGGCATGGGCAGCCGCCTTCAGAGATCTGGAAACCAAAGATGAATACGGAAAACCGGTCAGCTACTATGTTAAAGAAACAGCGGTTTCAGATCTTTCCGCTTATGATTACTATGTAACCTTTACAGATACCACGAAAACAAACGGGGGGTCTATTGCCAATGTAGTCGCATACGGGAATATACAGATCTCGAAAGAGATCGATCTTCCTGCAGATGCTTCTGCTGAGGACAAAAAAGCTTTCATCAATGCGCTGAAAATCACGGCTGTTGGTCCGATGGAAGCTGATGAAAGCAGGAGAATATCTGTGACTTTAGATAACAGCGACCAGCGTACTGATAATGATTTTACAGTCAGCGAAACAACTAAAAGCGTAGCGTATGGAACAACGACCCAAAATGTCCTGGCTTTGACCTTAACAGCGACAATGTTGGATCTTCCTGCCGGTACATACACAGTAACTGAGACCGGTTATAATGATCCTGAATTGGCTTATCACTGGAATGCGTCGAACTCATGGATCAAGGCAGACAAAATGCCGGCTGACCAAAGTGATCTGGCAAATGCTGAACAAACCGGGAAGAATAGTACCAACGCTTTGGTGGGCTGGAATGTAACGGATGATAACTTTACTACCAGCGTTGATATCCTGAACAGTTATGTCGTGAAGGATATCAAGGCAACCAAAGTCTGGAATGACCTGGAACAGGAAAGTCCAAACCATCCAAGCGTTCCTGTTACTTTGTATCGAACGGATGCCACAGGCAAGAAGACCGCGGTCAGTACACAAACGATCGGTGCAAACCAGACCGGGGATAAGCTGACGCTGACATGGCCGAATCAACCGCAGAATTATACTTATTCTGTGGAAGAAGGCCCGGTGAGGGGGTATACGCTTGAATCGATCACAGGCAATGAAGATGAAGGATTTATCATAACCAACAAGAAAGCTGCCGTCATCAAGATCGTTAAAACTGATCAGGAAGGCAACCCGCTTGCTGATGCTGTATTCAGCAGCAATCTGTTCAAGGGAAATGTAACGACAGTGATCACGGGAGAGGAAGATGATCGCGAAGCTATTATATTAGATACAACCAGTGTTCCGATTGGGGAATACACTCTCACGGAAGCAGCTCCTCCATCCGGCTACAATTCACTGGAAGGGCCGGTTAAAATCACAGTGGCAGAAGGATCTGCTGCAGGGGATATTGTTGTAACTGCTACGATCAATGGGCAGACAAGTGCATTTACAGAAGTGGAAAGGGTAGCTGAAGATGGTTCGTCATCTGAATGGATCATTATTATTCGAAACGATGCCGGTGCCGTTCTCCCTTCCACCGGAGGCCCGGGTGCCAGCCTGATCTACTTCCTCGGCTGTATACTGATCCTTGGGTCGGGCGTACTGCTGTGGATGAGACGGAGCCTCATGTGACAACAACACATTGAATACTGAAATCACAGGTTGTGACGGAGCAAAGCTCCTGATCAACCTGTGGTTTTCTTTAAGAGGTGAAAGGGTCACAGAGCCGGCTGCCGATGCCGCGTTCTATTGAAATTTGTTAAGTTAGCCTGAAATATACAGAACATCTACCATACAGACAATGCGCTTAATAAACTGCCGCCGTCCGAGCGAAATAAGAAGAGAAAGAAACTGGTAAAGCCTCTGGTGGATGGATTCTTCGATTGGGCGAAGAAAGCACAGTATGCTGCAGCCGGCAGCGACAAAACGAAAAAAGGTATCAAATTAATTCACAAGCCCGATGCTGATCAAGCACCGGGCATTTTTAAACATAGGACGGGTAGTTTACCGTTTACTTTTGTGTTCACTACGGCTGAAACACACCACCCGTAGTGGTTAGATTTTCAAACCTCCGATAATTTGCGGGAATTCACATTTATAAAGATTTAAAACATTGACAGATGTTGCAAAAGGTTGCGATTAAGCACGGAAAAATATACAATTACTAATAATATCAACTAGGAAAAATAACGACTTGAAAAGCAATAACAGATGCGCTGAGGCAACGGTGTTATGGGACCGCATACCGGTAACCAGCACTGTACATGTTAATAGAGTAGAAAAAACAAACAATAGCGGATGGTACAGGCTGATCAAGAGACTGCTTGATTTTGTATCAAGCATTTTTTGGCTGTTAATTCTTTTTACACCGCTTCTCTTGCTTTGCGTTGTTATTGTAATAGATTCACCCGGATGCCCTATATATTCACAGATCCGGCTCGGAAAAGACGAAAAGCCATTTACACTTTTCAAGCTCAGAACAATGCGTATCGACGCGGGATCTGACGGGGTAAGGTGGGCTGAAGATGATGATCCCCGGGTCACAAAGGTTGGCAGAATTCTCAGGAACACAAGGCTTGATGAGCTTCCTCAGCTGATAAACATCCTGCTTGGACAGATGAGCCTTGTAGGACCGCGGCCTGAGAGACCGGAGTTCTACGAGTTCTTCGATACATATATAGATGGTTACCGGCAGCGCATGAAAGTATTACCGGGACTGACAGGGTATGCGCAGGTGATGGGCGGCTATGACCTGCAGCCTGAGGAAAAGATTATACAGTACCGTACGCACCGGCGCCATCCGGCTACTGGGCACTGCTCAACCTCATCATGGCTATCATCTCCGTGCTGATCGGCATCATCATGCTCGTCAGACGCGCAGGCAGGAAGGACGACGAGGAAGACGACGGTACTGATCCGGACGGCACAGGCAGCAGGGCCGCATACGCGGCATCCGCGGCAGACGCCGAAGAAGAGGATCAGCAGGATGAGCGCAAGAAGAAGCGCATGCTCTCGCTCATAGCGGCAATACTGCTCGCGATAGGATCCGTTATAGCCTTCATCCTGACAGAAGACCTCACCAACACGATGGCGTTCATCGACAGATACACCATCCTCATGGCGGTACTTCTGGCAGGCTCAGTGATATCCTTCATCTTCAGAGATAAGGATAATGATGATGAAGAGGAGCAGGGACAGGAAGAACTTGCATCCGGAATCTAAAAACGCTAAAGGACGCCGCGCTGCAAAGCGCAGCGCGGCGTCTGATAATTTGCATCAGCTGAAAATTGCGGGCCGTTCACGGTCAGCGAAACTTCCGAAATGCTTTTTATACTATAAAAAGTGTTAATTTTCAATACTTTTATGGCAAAGTCTGGTTCCCTTTGACTGAACAATTGACAGCGCGTAACCTATAATGACCATATATGATGAAAAATTGGCGATATCTGCCTTTTTGTGGGTAAATTAACGAAACTTTACGAAAACTTTACGAAACGATAGATCAGAAAATGAGATTGGGAAGACACGATTCAGAAGATATAAATATGCCGGAAAACGGTGCTCAGGACAGCGTGACAGCAGTCACTGAAGGGGAAGAAAAGCCTGAGATCGATCTGAGGAAGCTCAAGAAGAAAGACCTTCTTGAGATAATGCTGAAGCAGGGCGAAGAGATAGACAGGCTCCGCGCTCAGATAGCAGATCTTGAGGCGAAGCTTGAGGACCGCAATTTCACCTTCGATAAGATCGGATCCATCGCCGAGGCATCACTGGCGGTGACCGATATATTCAAAGAAGCTGAAAAGGCAGCGGTGATATATCTCGAGAACATCAGGAGCAGAGTCAAATGAGCAGGAGAGACCGCAACACATCGATGACTGTGACCGGACTCCCCGAGACTTCGGAGATCAGGGCTGCGTACGAGGAGGCCTCTTACCTTGACAGGCTGAGGGCTTCGATCATAAGCACCACGAACATCCTGATAGTCGTAGCGGCGATAGCTATCCTGGTGGCGATGCTCTTTCTGCCGGTGCTGAGGATATACGGAGAGTCGATGAACTCAACGCTCCACAGCGGAGAACTCGTTGTATCCGTAAAGGGCGCCAAATTCAAAACAGGCGACGTCATCGCTTTCTACTACAACAACAACGTTCTGGTAAAACGAGTCATCGCGAACTCCGGAGACTGGGTAGACATGGATCTCGAAGGCAATGTCTACGTAAACCAGCAGCTGATAGACGAGCCGTATCTTGAGGGCAACAAGGCGTTCGGAGAGCCTGACATAGACTTTCCTTACCAGGTGCCTGACGAAAGGATATTTGTGCTCGGCGATAACAGAGCGGTATCGATAGATTCGAGGCATATGGCCGTCGGCTGCGTAACTTCAGAACAGGTAGTAGGAAAGATAGTATTCAGAGTCTGGCCGTTGACCAAGATAGGGCCGGTACACTGATGAAAATGCCACAATAGTCTGACAAATGACGCCAGATGTGACGCCTACAATGTTAAGCTAAAGACGTAAAATAAAGGACCCAGGTTATAATCTTGTGCGGACTCCGAGGGGAGGTCTCACGAGTTCATAATACCGGGCTGCTCGGTATAAGCAGCAAAACTATTCTGCCCTGCGGGGCACAAGCTATGGCCGATGAGGCCACGCTCAATAATAAGTGGGCCGAAAGGCCATAGTAAAACGCCTTAAGAGGGCAAGAAAGGAAGGTTTTATGAAACACATTAAAAAGTTAATGGCATTAGTCATTGCAATTGTAATGTGCCTTGGAATGAGTACGATGGTGTTTGCTGCAAGCGAGTACTCAATCAAGGTAACTAATGACAACGAAGCAATGTCAATTAATGGGAAAACTTATTCCGCTTATAAACTGTTTGACGTGAAGTATAGTGGCAATAATTATTCCTACACAATCAAAACAACCAACCCATTTTATTCAACAGCTGATGCAAAAGCCGTGTTAGATACATATTTCGACTTTGCGGACATTGCTTCTGACACAACTACAAAAACCGTAACTGTAAAAGAAAGTAAGTGGGTTTCTGCTCAAAACAAGACTCTCTCAGATGCAGATGTAAGAGCACTTGCAGATGCTCTTCAGCCTTATATTTCGGGAAATCCAGCAGGTTCTGGTGTTGCAGCTAATGAGTCTGCAACAATTGAAGTTCCTACTGCGGGTTATTACATTGTAACAGGTACAGTTAAACCAACGGATCCTGCCAATAGTGATAAGGAAGTTGTATCCGCTGTCATTCTTGACAATGCTGACCCTACAGCAGAAGTTAAACCTAAGGCAAGTGTTCCGCCCCTCGATAAGAAAATCACAAAGGTTCAGGAGGGAACGACAGATGTAACAGCAGATAATAAGCTTGATGAAGCAGGCAAGGCTGCTGTGGCAAAGGTTGGTTCTACCGTTTCCTATGAACTGGATTCTAACGCACCAGATCTTACCGGATATAGTGATTATAAATTTATCTTCAAGGATTCAATTACTTCAGGGCTGGAATATGTAAAGAATAGCTTCAAACTAAAAGTTGGTTCTGGCGCAGCTGCTGATATCACTCCTACTTTTGCGACAGATAATAAGAGCTTTACCTATACTATCCCGTACAATACTTTGAAAACTTATACGAAGGGTGATCCAATTGTTCTTACATATGACTGTAAAGTAACAAGTGCTGCACTTACCTATGATTTTGAGAACAATACTGCTAAACTAGAGTATTCTAAGAGCCCGTACTCAACTGAAACAAATGAGACACCTGAGAAGAAGACTTATGTTATCGATCTTAATCTCGATGTCAACAAGGTTGCTGAGACTGCTAACGGCACTGCGCTGACTGGCGCCAAGTTCAAACTTCGCAAGAGTGAAACAGAGTATTATAAATGGGATTCAGCAAGTGGAGTTACTTGGGTTACAGAAGCAAATGCAGATGTATTTGAGACCAATGAGGGTAAGCTGACACAGCAGGTTCGCGGACTTGACAATGGTACATACTATCTTGTAGAGACTGAGGCTCCTACTGGATACAATCCGCTTAAAGAACCAATTACAGTTGTAATTAAAGCTTCGAAGACTGATAATACAGTGACTTATACAGCGACTGCTGGTGGAGAAACTGCAGCTGTAACAAATGGCACGATTGATCTTACAAAGGCACAGGAAAACAATAAACAACCGGTTGTAACCGCTACAGTCATCAACAAAACTGGCGCTGTTCTTCCAGGTACCGGTGGTATCGGCACTGTTATCTTCTACGTTCTTGGTTCACTTCTCGTAGTTGGATGCGGAATCGTCCTGATCTCGAAGAGAAGAATGAAATCTACAAAGTAATTCAAATTTAATGATCTGACGGGTGGGGGCTTTGGCCTCCACCCGGAAGGACCGGAGCTGATGACTGTGTTTTTAATACTTTCGGAGACTCCGGTACATGTGTTTATTAAACATTTTAGCGGTAATGGGAAATATCCCCTCATTCCACTTTCCCGATTACCAATAGCAGGTTCGGGCCTGCGGAAACCGATCGATCGATGAGGTTTCAGCTCACTGGATAGATCCCTTTCCGAAAGTCCGAACGATAAGCCGCTAAATACGGCAGAAATCCATATAAGGAGATAGAAACAAAACTGTAATGAAAAACTGGATAAAGCGAAATCTGTTAACGGTGGTCATGACTGCCGGACTGTTGGTGGGGATATTCCTGCTGCTTTATCCGTCAGTTGCAAACTACTGGAACTCCTTCCATCAGAGCCGGGCCATCGCTTCATACACCGAAACCGTAACAAATATGAGCAAGGAGGATTACGACAGGATCCTCAACAGTGCCAGAGCATACAACAAGCAGCTGGCAGAAAACGGGATCAACTGGGTGATGAGCGACGCAGAACGGGCAGCCTATGAGAAAGAGCTCAACATAGGCGGTGAAGGGATCATGTGCTATGTGAGCATACCGAAGTTCCACATCAGGTGCCCTATCTATCACGGTACGGATGAAGCGGTACTTCAGGTAGCTATCGGTCACATAGAGAACACATCCCTGCCGGTCGGCGGCGAGGGCACACACTGTGCCATATCGGGACACCGCGGGCTCCCGTCTGCAAGGCTCTTCACTGACATAGACAAGATCAGGGAGGGCGACACGTGGACGGTCACCGTGCTGAACGAGACACTTACGTACGAGTGCGATCAGATACGCATAGTTCTGCCTGAGGATCTGTCAGATCTCAAGATAGAAGAGGGTAAGGATCTGTTTACACTGATCACCTGCACTCCGTACGGCATCAACACCCACAGGCTGCTGGTACGCGGCCACAGGGTGCCTAACGCAAACGGAACAGCGGATGTTACAGCAGACGCCATCCAGATTGCGCCGATCTACATAGCGCCGTTCCTTGCAGGGCCTATACTGCTGATACTGATCATAATACTGCTTATTGCGACAAGACGCGCAAAGCGTTCTGACCCGAAACAATACTTGTCACTATACCTCGAGAAGAAGGGGCTTAAGAAATGAAACAGAACAGACTAAGATGCTTAAAGATTGCCATGGCCATGCTGGTCGCAGCGTTGGTTTGCGCAGGTCTTTCGGCTCCGTTGGACCGTGTTTATGCGGGCGGAAGCGCTAACGTGACTCTTGCGCACATAGACGGACTGCCGGATGGAACAGCCTTCACTCTCAACATTTACAAAGTCGGAAGCTGGACTCGTACAGATGGCGGCAAGGCAGTGCTCGAGCTCGATTCTGCACTGGCGGCAAATGCCAAGGTCGATCCGGTGCTCGTCTACGAGAGTGAGGATGACGCGGAAGCGCTGCTCGAATCATCCAACAATGTGGGTAACTACATAAAGGCCAACAGCAAGGATTTCACTGCGCTTGACACGAAAACAGTCACTGCAGCCGATACAGGAGGAGCAACTTTCAGCGGACTGGCTGATGATGGTCTGTACCTCGTTACCGGAGACACAACGACGGTAGACAAGAAGAGATGGACTCCGAAGTCTGTATATATCGACATCCTCAACAGCGACAAGAGCATGACGCTCAATATGATCAAGATGGAGTCGGCTCCGATAGTTGACGAGTATACGATCGTAAAGCAGTGGGTCGCGGATGCTAAATACGAGGATAACGAGAAAGCAGCCCGTCCGGCTGCGATCGATGTCAGGATTTCTTATGGCAATAAGCTCGTAGATACCATCACACTGAGCGATGATAACAACTGGAGCTACAAGTGGAAGGCCGATGAGAGCGAAAGCGACAAGGTCGTGTACATAAAGACAGTTGGAGATAAGGAAGAATCACAGACTATCACGGATCTCGGAAATGACAGAGCATGGCATGTAACTGAGGTTGCCGATGAGCTGAATGTAAGATATCAGGCTACAGTGACTGATCCTTCGGAGCAGCTTCCGGGAACATTCAAGATTGAGAATGTTGAAGTGCCTGAGAAGGATAACAACAAGATCATCAAGAGAGTCAATACAGGTGACTACACCAACGTTACTAAATGGGTGGCTATCATGATGGCTGCGGCCGTACTCCTTCTGATACTCGCTGTTATAAGCAGAAAGAAGGACAGAAAGAAGGACAGAAAGGAGGCTTATGATGAAAAGCATTAAGAGACTCCTTACAGCGGCATTCACTTCAGTGCTTTGCCTGATGGTATTCGCGGGAACATTCTGAGTGCTCCCGGCAGACAAGGCATACGCGGCAGATGATGAGTATACGTACACCATAACAGTAAACTCCGGCAAGGAAGGCACGTTTGCCGGTGGCACCACCGTAAAGCTTGGGCCTTATAAATACTGTGAAGAATGCAAACTTGAGCTTGGCAAAGGCAAACTTGAGCTGAGCATAAACGACCCAGACACATATCGCGCAAGAGGTCTCAAATTCTCAGGTCACGACAACGACGAGGTATCGAAGAGGAACTATCAGAGTTACAGCTTCAAGGTTAAGGACGATGACGAAGAGGTTGCAGACGAGCTCGAAGACATGTATATCAATAGTGCTGATGGCATGGATAAGCTGTCGCAGGCTGATTCGGAGAAGTTCAAGACGAGCGACCCTGACGAGCTGAAAGAGGCCTTCAAGGAGCTTGGAGAGAAAGAATAAAGAATAAAGTAACGCTTTATGGGACAGAGACGCGGGAATTTACCGTTAATCAGGATAATCGTGCTGCTGCTTGTGGCGGCGGTCATCGGATACGGCGGCTACAGGTTTCTGCACATACAGAAAGCGGACAAGGACGCAGAGGCGGTGCTGAGCACCATGAAAGACCTGATACCCGGTCTTGGGGTAGACACGGGAGTATCCACAGGTAATGGCAAAGACCCTCTGGCGACACTGTCCATCAACAACGTAGACATAGTGGGGTGCCTTGAGATCCCTTCGCTGGATCTCATGGTACCTGTCACGGTCAAAGACGAGGGCGGAGCAGGCTTCGCATCCGTCGTCAGCGGATCGCCTGTAAAAGGCAAATTCAGGCTGACAGGCAATCGTGAGGACATATTCCGCGACCTGGCAGATGCCAAGCCGGATGACAAAGTAGTCTTCACCGATATAGACGGCGTCAGATACACATACAGAGTAACTACTCAGTATCATCTTAAGGACTGGGACGAAGGGGACAATGACCTGATGGTCTGCTACGACAGCGACTCGCAGACGCAGTTTGTACTTGGTTGCAAAGCGTCAGAGTAGCCAGACCGGTGAAATCAGGCTGACAATATGAAAAGCTGATAATTGCAGTGTTTTCTTATTTTTTTAAAACTATTGTTAACTAATTATTGAAGCAAATGATGTTTCAGGAGTTGTTCAATAAGATCATCAAATAAGATATAACTTAATAACCCTGCAGGGTAAATATACAGGAATCGGCGTAGTTTAATCAGAAAGTTATCACTGCATAAAAGACAGATATAATTCAGGGACTACTGTCTCGAGGGGGGCACAGTGAAACAGCTATTCCAGAGTCTGAACGAAATAATCAACAAGTCCAGCAGAACGAAGATGTTAGTCACGGTACTGATGGTGCTTGTTGTTTTTGTTACCACATATATCCTGATCCTGCCTGCCTTTACGCTCACACAGGAGAAAGCAGAGCAGCAGGGAGGCATTGATGTGCCTGCATTCGAGACTGCGGCAGAAGAGGCTGCTTCCGCTGACAACAAGACAGATGTTGGCTCCGAAGCGAAGACTGAAGAAAATGCCGCTTCAAAGACCAAGGCAGAAGATAAGGCCGAGGACAAAGCAAAAGTGGAAGCCGACGCCGAAACTAACGATTCTGCTGCAAAGGTAGCTGCACCGGCAGACCCGCTCACATTTGAGGGGGCAGGCTTCACGATCGCAGTCGACGACAAAAAGTCCGTATTGCCTGAGAATACGAAATTAGTAGCAACAGAATTGCTCGAGAAGCCGGAAGAAGGTACAAAAGACGAAAAGAAAGAGGCCGAAGAAGCGTACAAGAAATACTACGAACTCGCACAGCAGGCTGTTAAGGAAGAAGACGGCGCGGATGACTCCCGCACCATATCTTTTGTCAAATTCTATGACATATCCCTTCAGTCTGCCGGTGAGGAAGTGCAGCCGGGTAAGCCGGTCAATGTCAAAATAAGCTACGATAAGGATGCACGCAAAGATCTTGTAGTTAGTAACAAGACAGATGTACGTGTCGTTCATTTTAAACAGGATGAGAATACCGATGAGATTATTCCGGAGATCCTGGATAACAAGGATGTCGACGCCACACTCACAGTATACAACAGACTAAAAGAGGCTACCTTCGAAACCGAAAGCTTCTCGGTATACGGAGTGGTATATACAGTCGACTTCAGCTACGAAGTAGACGGCAAAATGTACGAATTCAGCATTCCCGGAGGCGGTTTTGTCTCACTTGAACATGTAGTGGAAGTGCTGGGTATAGCGAGAATTGGTGAGAACGGCAATTCTGAGGATGAAAATGAAGCAAATGAGGCCGAAAATGCGTCTGAAAACGATGTCTACAACGGAGTGGAAGAGACTGATGTAGATGATAATGGTGCGAACAGTAATGCTTATGAAGAGAGCATCAGCCTGAATAATGTGGAAGTCAGTGAGGCGACGAGACAGTTCGTGGCGGATGTGGCGAGCGTAGAATTCAGCAGTCCTGAGCTGGTATGGGTTGGGAAGGTTGAAGAAACGGCTACAGTCGGGCAGTTAAAGAGTGAAAACGGACTGGAAGTTCAGTATTCAGCTGATCTGACGGAAGAACAGATTGGAGAGATCAATGGAGGCACAGTCGAAAATGGAGACTGGGCTTTGATCAGCATGCGGCCGTTTACGAGTGAAGAGACCCTGACGGTCACCATGAAGACCGGGGAACAGTTTATGGTGAAGGTGACGGACGCGCAGAAGATCAAAAAAGTGATCACCACTTCCGACAAAATCCTACAGGTGACGGTTGAAGTTCGTGATGGGAACGATATTGCCCGTTTTGAAGACTTGCGTGTAGAGGAACTCTCAGAAGACACGGATGCCTACAGGGAAGCATATGAAGCGGTAGTCTCCTTAAAAGGCGCGGAAGATGAGAACTTTGACGAAGAAAAATGCGGCTTCCTGGCGGCGGATATCGAACTGCTGGACAAAGATGGAGAAGCGTTTGAGCCGGAGGGCACAGTTTATGTGAAGATGGAACTGCTTCAGCTGCCCGCGGAAGAATCGGTTCTGACATCTACCATGGAGATCCAGCATCTGGCTGAACAGGATGGAAAAATTGACGTCCAGACAGTGGCATCAGCTGAAAACATCACGAAAGTGGATGACGTGGTTACAGCTGAGTTTTCTGTGGAATCCTTCTCTACCTTTACACTGACATGGACAGATGATGGAAGCAGTACGGTGATTTCCGATCAGGATGCTTCCACGACATTGAACATCCAGAATAACAACGGAGATACTTATGCCACGGTAACAGTCCATTATGTTGATACGAACGGGAATAACATCCAGAGCCCGTTTATTTCTGCTGTAAATGGAACTACGCCTGTGACGATTGACGGTTTGCTGAACAGCGAGATTGAGGGGTATGAATATCAAGGGGCATATTACAGCTCCTACACAAACGAAAATGAGCATGGAGATAATCTGACAAGTATATCTGCAAGTAGAGCAAGTGAGGATCGTGAGGTTAGCGGTTATGCTTCTAAATCTTATTCAACAGACGGTTATACTTCCTCTACGGAGTTTAGTGATAGAACATATTTTGCAGATACTGCTCTTACAAGGCGACTCTGGTGGAGACAAAGAAACAGTAATGGGAAATGGTATTTATATAATGCAAACGGAAACGGAATTAATCAAAACACTGTTTATTATGCAAATAGCGGAACTCAGACATATTACACCACAAGCGTAACATTCAGCGGCGAGTCTGTGATCGAAACCTTAGTCAGCGATGCGACTGCCAGTGATGCTGCATACGAAACCGGTGCCAGTATTTATCTCGTATATGAAAACACCGATCCCGGCAAGTGCCACGCCACTATTCATTATGGAACACTGAACACAGATGGCAGTTTTTCAGACCTGCAGGAAACGGCGACCTTGGATTCAAGTGCAGCCAGCATTAGTGTGAATCCAACTATTTCAGGGAATACATTCCTTGGTGCATACTATTCTGAAAACGCTACGGATACACCGGCTGTCGATACAAAGCAGGTGGATCATGTACTTCGGAAAGCAGATGGATCGTGGCAATATACAAATGTGAACGATCCATCGGACAAGGGACTTATAGCGGATAATAGTCATCTTTATGTGATTTACAAAGAAAAAACAGAATCCGGTACACCTACTCCTGCTGATGACAGCAATATTCCAAAACCATCAACTATTAAAAAGGTATATGATAATGGTGATGGAACATATGATATCCAATTGGATATTATTGGAAATCAGATCCAGGAGTCAGAAAGAAAGGGGGCAAATGTACTTCTGATTTTTGACAGAACTTCCAGTATGACAAATTCAATGGCCAATGCTCCGGGCAACGGACAGAGAATAGATGCCGCCAGGGCTGCGGTACATACACTTGTCGATGCCCTGGATCCCGGAAACAATCCCGTGCAGATTGCGGCTTTCAGCTTTGCCCGCTTCGCGGATCCTGTTGGCGGACCGAATAATTATGATGTAGTTGCCGGCATTAACTGGACCGAAAATGGAGCTGCGATTACTAATTTCACCGATAATCTGACACTGGCACCGAGCGGCAGTGCATGGCAGACATATACCTATGCGGGCGGTACTAACTGGGAGGCGGCGCTCGACTATGCAAACACTTATTTACAGAATCCCCCGGATGATGATCCAACATATATCATTTTCCTTACAGATGGCAATCCGACTGTCCATAATGGTACTGCATCTACATCCGGGTCAGGTATTATAAATTCGAATCCTACCGCACGGTCAACTGAATATACAGCAGCCCAGGCAGCTGCCGATAATTTGAATACGGCATATAAATTCTACGGAATCTTATGTGCAAATGAGTCGGATGGTCCGTTGCTCCAGACACTGGTTACCCATCTCAATAGTACTGGGCATGATGCTACGCATATTCTCGGCGATGATTCAAATAAACTGAGCAGCTCTTTCCAGAATATTGCTGAATATATTGTTAGTCAGTTAAGCGCATCAGATGTATCTACAAATGATGGAATCACATCTCTTTCCACTGTGAATGCTTCTGTCAGTGGGGCTGCCGGGGCATTTAAATACTACAAAGCATATGAAGTGAAATATGAGGACGGCAAATACACATACGTGGATGATGATGGAGAAGTACAGGAGATAAACGCGGATCAGGTTGAAACATATAGTTATGCAGAGGATGATGGAGAAGGTAATGTAGTTAACAAGACATATTTATATTATAATCGGGAAACTTGGCAGGAAGCACCAGGTGCATCTTACAATGAAGCAACCGGTGTCACATGGGATCTGAGTTCTGAAAAGGGTCTGAAAGAAGGTGAAATTTATACAGTTCGATTTACAATATGGCCGAGCCAGGAAGCGTACGACCTGCTTGCAGATCTGAATAATGGTATTAAGGCTTATGAGCCCAATGTCTATAATGAAAAAGGAGAACTTATCAGCATCACTGAAAGTGAACGGAATCAGGTATATCAATCCGGCGGCGTCTACTACATGAAGACAAACACCGAACTGAATACGTCCTATACATTTTCAGGTAATAATTACACGGACGAAATCCCTTACCATCAGGGAGCGATGGATCTGGATGCGAGAACGATCAGTCTGCAAAAACTGTGGCCGGAAAATCTGCTGGATGATTATGGAGAGGGCCATTCTCTGGATGGGATTAAAGATCGGGTAACATTAACCGTTACGAAAGACGGCATTGATTACCTGGACGTTACACTTGGAAAGGATAATCAATGGAAGAGAGATGATGTATATATTTCCTGTGGACTGATGACTGTCCATAATGGTGTTGTGGAAATCAAAGAACGTGGACATGATTATACAGTTACTGAACCGGGCATTTTCTCATATTACTGGGATCTGGTCGCCGATGTCTACCGGCCGATGGTTATCGGTTATGAAAGTGACCATGGTACAGTACATGAAGCGACATTGCTTGTCCTTGATGAAACGTTGACGGAAGCAGACGTAAACAATAGTACCATCTTTAAAATTGACGGTAAAATATACAAAAAACAAAGTACTTCAGACAATACGCTGGAAGCGAGCAATTATCGTCGTTCCAATCTCAATCTGAAAAAGAACGTAACGGGTATCAACGCACCGAAAGATGCGCTCTTTGAGTATACCGTCAAAATAAAGGATGCTGCAGATAATGATATATGGTTCTCTGCGGTGGAGAATGATGTGTATCAGGTACTTGAGACATCCTCCAACGTCACACCTGAATACAGGACGGTAGAGGGGGCAGTCTATAATCCGGATGACAAGACCTATACATACACCTATCAGGGAAATACGTATACTTTGTTTGCGGCTGATGACGGAACCGGCGGGAAAATGTATACAGGCTTTTACTCAGTGCCGTCTGACGAAGAGTTCACATTTAAAATAAAAGATGGATGGAACGTAAGATTCATCAATCTGCTGCGTGATTCAACTTTCAATATAACAGAAGGTGACATGGATGAAGGATTCTCTTTTGAAGAGATTGATACTGAAACATTGTATCCTTTCACTTTAGTTGATCTGAACACCGTGTGGAACAACATCGAAGGCCAGACGATTACGGGTACGATCGTGGAGCCGAACAATTCCTATTCGGTTACCTATACGAACCACTGGGAATCTGTTGGTTTTCTGCTTGAGAAAGTAAAGGAAGACCGCGTTACAAAAATCAGCGGTTCAGAATTTGTCCTTCAAGTAAAAGGAGAGAATGACATTTGGACTAATGCACTGACTGATATTAAACCAGGCGGTACAAAAACGGTCATCGATGAAGAAACAGGTGACGAAATAACAGTTAATATCGCCAATCCTGTTGATCTGGGTGGATTAGGTATAGGGCACTATCGCTTTGAAGAGACGAATGCTCCGGCAGGTTATATCATTTCAACAAAATATACGTACTTTGAGGTATATAAAGAAGAATCTGCTTTGAAAGTCAGACTGACTGATGAAAATGGAAGTCCGCTAAAAGACCAGAACGAACAGGAAGTTACGCAAACAGATACGGCACAATTATCATCTGAAACAGTTGAAGGTAAAACAGTCTATAAGATTACTATTACAAATAATCCCGGCGTCGCCCTTCCGAATACCGGCGGCCCCGGCACCAACATGCTTTATTTCTTCGGCATCATGCTTGCTGGCCTTGCGGGAGCAGGACTCGTGATGAAGCGGAGAAGGAGAAAGAATCGGCGAAGCGCATTTCTGTTGGGCAAACGGTAAACTGGCTCACTGTTAAAGTTTCGTAAGTTTTCGTTTAAGAAACCTGCTGTTTTGACGGCAAATGTGACACCCTAAAGGTTAAAATAAAAATGATATAAACCGCAAATTAGGGTTAGGGAAATGGGGATCAATATTACTGATTGACTCCAATGAATGAAAATTGGGGTATGCAAGTGGCAATACAGCCACGTGCATACCGTTTTTGTATAAAAAAGGTTCACAGCATGCAAAGTATCAAACAAATCATAACCAGACTGATAGAAGCTATGGACAGATCAAGGAAGGTATTATTGGCGCTTTCTTGTCTTGTAGTGTTCGTGGTGACATATGTACTGATACTCCCGGCATTTACGCTGACACAAGAAAAAGCGGAGCAGCAGGGTGGTATTGACATACCTGCAATGGAGACTGCTGCAGAAGAGGTATCCGGCGAGAAGCCTTCTTCCGCTGAAAGTAAAACAGAGGCTGGCTCCGAAGCGAAGACTGAAGAAAAAGCCACACCAAAGACAAAATCGGACAACAAGACTGATGGCAAAACCAAATCTGGAACTAAGGCTGAAACTGAAACTAGTAGCAGCTCATCAGCAAAGGCAGCTGCATTGACCGATCCTCTTAAATTTGAGGGTGACGGTTTCACGATTGCTGTCGATGACAAAAAATCCGTGCTTCCGGCTAATGCGGAGGTAGTTGCGTCCGAGCTGCTCGAAAAGCCTGAAGAAGGCACAAAGGCCGAGCGCAAAGCGGCAGAGGAAGCGTATAAAAACTATTATGATAAAGCCTTGGAAGTCCTGAATGATGAGACAGAGGGCAATGAAAGAAAGGCGATCTCTTTCATAAAGCTCTATGATATAACCCTTCAATCAGACGGCGAGGCTGTACAGCCTGAAAAGCCTGTTGGCGTCACGATTTCTTACGATGCGCTTGCACAGGAGGATCTGCAGGTTGAAAAGAAAGATGGTGTTCGTGTAATACATTTCACTGAAGATGAAGAGACAGGTGAGATCAACACCGAATTACTGGAAAACGAGTCGGTAGAAGTGACACTTGAACAAAAGAAGATGACCGAAGCCACTTTCGAGGCTGAAGGCTTCTCGGTATATGCTGTCGTGTATACCGTTGACTTCCATTGGAGCGCAAATGGGAAAACATATAATTTCAGCATCCCGGGTGGAGACTTTTTGAGTTTCCAGAAGCTGGTAGAGACTCTCGGCATAGCCAATGATGCGAACATCAAGGAAGATTCCGAAAAAGCAGAAACAGCGGGTGCCGTAAATGCTGGAGAAGCACTGGCTGAAGCAGTTCTTTCGATGAATGACGTTGAGGTAAGTGACGAGACAAGAGAGTTTGTTGCGGACGTAGAAAAAATCGAGTTCTCCTCACCGGAGCTTGTAGATGTAAGCAAAGCTGAGAATGATACCACAGTCGGAGAAATCAAGAAGGATCGCGGCCTGGAAGTCCAGCATAGTGCCGAATTGACAGAAGAGCAGATCGCTGAAATCGACGCGCAGGCGGTAGAAGCCGGAGACTGGGCGCTGATTTCCCTGAAGCCATTCGATACAGAGGAGACAATGACAATCACCATGAAGAATGGGGATCAGTTTGTGGTGAAAGTGACCGACGCACAGGACCCATCGGTCTACGTTGGTAAAAAGGTTATTATCTACGATAATGGCGAGCAGCGCGCAATGTTATCGAATGGGTATACATATGAGGGTCATTACCGCTTGAATTCAATTCCGCTAGCGGAAGCAGATAGCAATGAAGCAGCTATTTGGACAGTTGAACATTATAACAACAATTATTATTTGAAGGCCAGTAATAATAAGTACCTGACAATCATCAATAATGATGTCGGATTAGTAGATAATAGGTCAGTAGCTACGCCATTAAAAATTGATGCGGGTGGGAATCCTGATTACCGTATTTATTCCGCAAGTAATTATAACCAGGTGTTGTCATACAGTACGAACAATGATTGGGGAGATGGATACTTCAGTGCCCCTGGAGGAAAGAATGGCAGCCCTAATCAGGAGTGGCTGTATATACGTGAAGTGGAAAGTGTTCCTGACCGTGCCGGAGACTGGCTGCTTTACTTTGATGATGATTTCGATGAAATCACAATTCACGTTGGAGAAACTATTTCGCTCCGTCCATATAATAAATGGGAATGGAAGGAAGGCAATGTCAATGTTCAGACTGCCCACTGGAATATCGGAGGAAGAAATAACAATTACTGGAATCAAATTGACGCCAATGATGGAAATGGTGCACATAAGGAATCGTGGGACGATGGCGGAACAGGTGGAACTGCTGGATTCCATTGGACAGCTTATGTCAAAGAAGATGGTCAGCTCAGTACCCACTATTGGGCAGTTCAGGGGCGAGCTACACAAACAGGCGATTATATACTGACAAATACGAAAAATGGTAAAACTATCACTGTACACGTAGTAGAAGGAGATCCTGTCAATAAGCCAAGTACTATTAGCAATATTGCGAATATAAAGGTGAATCTGTTTGATTACGACTTTGGCGGACGTCTTGACGTTGGCGAGGTTAATGGGGAAACGAACAAAAACCTGGCAAATAACAGCAATTTCAAGAATGAATCCGTCAATCAGATGAGCGGCTCTGACCACTTCTACTTCCTGAGTTCGGGCAGCGGCGATAACAGCAGCGAACCATGGAACAGCTATACAAAAGACAGGTCTAATCCGAATATCGTAAAGGACACATTAGACAATGAGGGATATCCGGTTCTTAACGGAAGGAATCAGACCGGAAGTCTGAAATACTTGTTTGATACTTCTGAGGCAAGCCAGAGCTGGCATGGCGGCAGTGGTAATAACGGAATGATCGCCTATCCGGGTGTAGTAGGCATGTTCCAGAAGGACAGCAAAGGATATTATTACTTCAACAGTAATACAAATTATTACTACTATGATACGGTAAACAAGACCTCGAAGCTTTATGAGCATACATATACCCAGGCTTCAGGTGAAGCGAAGGAGTCTCTTCCGAATGACAAGCCAATCGGCTTCTTCCCGTTCCATGACTATGATGCTACACACAATGTTTATGTAAACCAGAATGATGAGCTTAATCATCATGTAGGTATGAGCATGGAACTCGAGTTCATGTTGCCTAAAAACAGAAAAGACGATAACAATGAAGATATAATCTTTGACTTCTCCGGAGACGATGACCTTTGGGTCTTTGTCGAATGGGAAGACGACCAAGGTAACAAACAAAGTAAACTGTTGCTTGATTTGGGAGGCATCCACCAGCCGATACACGGAGATATCAACTTTACTAATGGGGCGAATACTAAATTTATGGAGACTAATAGGCCTTACACGCTGAAAGTTTTCTACCTTGAGCGAGGCGGCTGCGACTCCAACTGTTCTATCCGTTTCAACTTACCGATCATTCAGGATCTCGTTATAGCAAAGAAGCTGACAGGGCTTACAGAGGCAGAAAAGGAAAAGTATAAGGACGAGGAGTTTACATATGAAGTAATTGTAAACAATGAGCTTTATAATTATCCGAATCCTGATAATAGGTATGAAAAGGCTGTAATAAGAGACGCTGATGGAAATGATGTTACGCCTGTTAACTTTACGATCGTAGATGGTCAGGTAAAGCTGAAAGACGGATATACGCTTACTATTTCATATCTCGATCGGTCGGATAAATTCACAGTAGCCGAAGAAAACACTCCGAACATGGAGAACTTTGAACGTCCGAATGCTGAGCTTTATTATCATTTGCCGCATGATGCTTCGCTATACGAAACAGAAATAACTCTGGTAGACAGCCATACACAGGGCACATCACCGTCCATTGAAGAGTGGGTTACTCCGGATCCTCCATATGAGCTTGAAAACACCGAAAGAGTCACCTTCACTAACACGTTAAAGGAAAAGAACCTCGAGGTAGAGAAGAAGTGGGCAGGTGGGCAGGATCATCCGCAAAGCATCAATTTTACGGTGAGTGCTACCATTGACGATGGCAGCGGGGGGCGTACGGCATACTCTGTCTCAGAACTAAAGAATCCTAATGGGACAGATAAAGTGTTCACTCTGAGCGATAGCAACAATTGGCGCCACGAAATCGAGCATCTGCCGGTAAACACACCGGACGGGAAGTTCATTTTCTACGATATCAACGAAAGCCATGTCGATGGCTATGTGCTGACAGGGATCACAGACCTTACTGCAGATAAATACTCTTACTGCAATGTGGATGTAGTGAAACTGTGGCCTGACAGCAATGGTAATCATACAGAAGTTCTGCAGGTTGTTCTGAAGAATTCTGCAGGAAAGTATTACAAGATTGATGAGGACGAAAATGTTGAATTCGTTGATGATAAAAACGATGCAACGATATACACATTGAATCCGACTAACAATTACACGCATCGTTTTGATCGAGTTCCGTATGGAGAATATACCGCAGAGCAACTACACGAGGACGTATACAATCACGGACTTGCAGTATATAATCGTCCTATCATCCAGTATGAACTGAAAAACACACCAGCCGAAGATCAGGTCAACCCGGAGGAGAAGCCTGTAACTCCTGTGATCCACAAGAGGATCGACGCGCTGCGTGACGGGGATGTCAATCCTGATTCTGCACATACAGGTGAAGACCTGACCGACCTGTATAGGCTGTATCTTGACTACAATGTCGATTATCCGTGGGATGCCAATGGCGTTGATCTGCTTCTTGTGATCGATCATTCCGGGAGCATGAATAATGAGCAATGGCCGGGAAACAAGTATCGTGCCTCAGCTGTGCAGAACGCGTTGAATGGTGAGAATGGATTCATTTCTGAGTTCCTCGCTTTAAACGAGAATAACCGTTGGGCTGCTGTAGGATTCAAGGGCCCTGATGGTTCGCGCGATTATACCTGGTCGCTTACCAACCCATGGAATACGGCTACCAATACGGCCAAAACCAATGCAGGGCAGAACGGAAGCGAGGTGTTATCACCTGACGGAACATCATACGAGTTCACCGATCAGGCTGCAGATGTAACATTAGCTAATGAAGGAGCAAACATACTATCCAACTATACTGCCGGATTCTGGCGTGCTGAGCAGTTCTTGCTGAACGATGCGGTAAAGGAGGACGGGAGGAAGAAAGTTGTTGTCTTCATTACCGATGGCGTCCCGACACTGCATATAGATGGCCTCAGCAACTCTCTGGCGGGTGCGGGAGAGGCTGAAGGCAGCAAGTATTACCGTGAGGAATACGGCGGATGTCCGGACAAAGCTCTCGCCGAGTTTGAATACTTTGTAAATGATATGCAGCAAGGCGGCTATGTCTTTGGCGACAGTATGGAGTTTTACACCATAGGCCTGGGTGCATCGATGCAGACAACAGGCGGCGCGGCGCTTCTGAACGGATTGCTTGATGCTGCTTATGAAGAAGTTGCTCACACGAATCATTACATGACGGTTACTGACGCTTCCAGCACCACTGATACTTCAGCGGCCAATACACTTGGGAAAGATCTGCGCATTATTCTGGGAATGACTGATACATTCTCGAATATCGTTATAAAGGACGACCTCAGTAAATATGTAGATTTGAACGGACTCGCAAATGCGGGATCAAGTGTAGCGAATATCATGAGAGCAGCCAAGGCAAAGGTGACGATGACTGTTCCGAATCCTGCCGACCCTGAACAGCCGCAGGTTATCACTTTATACGAGAATGGAGCACCTGAGAAGGCTGATAACGCCAAGTTTACAAACGGAGATGGCAACAAAGTTCCTATCATCACAGAGCTGCAATACGATGAGGCCACTAAAACGATAAGAGCGGTCTTTAATCCTGAATATCGTGCGGCAGATAATGCAACGTATACACTTTCGTTCGATGTGAAGGCTACAGAAGAAGCATATACTACTTACGCTGCAAGTGGCTACGACAAGTATACCTCGGGCGAGAATCAGGGGAAGGTCATTGTAGGTGATGAGGATACTGACTTCCTCGGAACAACTCCTGCCAATGCTACAAGCGTTGATAAGGCGGGCTTCCGATCGAATGACGAAGCCAAAGCCACATATGATCATAACAGCCGTGTTGAAGAACTGGAGTATCGGCATCCGGTGATACAGGTGGCAGCTAAGGTGGATATTGTAAAGATAAATGAATCCGATGAAGCGCTTGAAGGTGCGGTATTCAATCTTTACGACAGCAGATATAATGCAGCCAAGACCATAGAGGAGAACGAAGGTTATCTGATAGAAGCCGACCTCCAGTCTATGATACCTACTGACCCTGCAGGGGAAGATGCCGTAATTCGCAGCGGCAAGCTGACAGAGGGCACATACTATCTTGTCGAGACTGAAACGCCGGGCGGATACAATTCACTTCCAGGCCCGGTGAAGATAACAGTCACCGATTCCGGAGGGACACTTAACATGTCGGCCGAAATCGCAGGAGAGAACGTTGGCAACAAGCTTGTTAAGAGCGGAAATGGCGTATGGAAGCTAAAAGTGCAGAATACAGCAGGCTACGAACTCCCTCACACAGGCGGTATCGGAACTACGATCTTCTACATACTCGGATCGTTGCTGGTTGTCGGCAGCGCGGTGGTGTTGATATCGCGCAGACGCATTCGTAAATAATGATTACAGTGCTTAGAATAGCAGAATGCCTCGGGCTTTATGCCCGGGGCATTCTGTTTTATGACCGGGGACATAAATTATAGACAAAATCTTTATTATATTTCGTTAATCTGATATGTAAATTGACACTTAAGTTGACACGAAAACTCCTATAGTAATAATGGTTTATAATATGTGAATCGTTTAAGATTTAAATAGGGGTGCAGCCGGCTGATAGATCTATGGAATTGACGGCGAAACTAAAAGGAATCATCAAAACGATGATGATCAAGGTGCATAATCGCAAAAAGAGATTCTGGCACTTTCCTGCGTTGTTGTTTTCGTAACGACTACGACATGCGTTGCAGTTGCTAAAAATGTATTACGAAAAAAACAAAGTTTTCAAAAAAATTCATTATTGTTTATTTGATACGCATCTTTTGTATAGTAAACTATGGTCGATTTTCAGTTTGCGCAATGATTCTGTCTATATACTCAGACAGAATAAATAACAAAGAAACAGAAATCCGGAAATGTTTTCGTACTCAGTTGCGAAAACGTTTTCGTGGTTCTGTTCTTTGCATATCCCATGCTATCACTTAGATTCAATCTCAATAATATGTAAGAGTGGAGAAAGATCTTATGACTAAGAACAGACTTTTAAAGACAGCCCTGTGCATGGTCCTTGCATTCGCCATGACATTTGCACCGATTTTCAGCAGCTATGCGATGTTTGCAAATGCTATGGGAGAAAACGACATGCAGACAATCGAATCGCAGGAGCCGTCAGCAGACGAATCGGCACAGCCTGCTGACACAGCTTCTGGCGAAGGCGCTGAGGGAGTGACATCGGGAGTCTGAATGTCAAGCAAAATTTTCCCGGTAAGGTAAACAGTTTTTTCTTTCCGCGGTAAACAGATTTTTCAACCTGTGGTAGGCAGATTTTTCGTTTTACGGTAAGGAGATTTTTCTCCATGTGGTAAGCAGTTTTTTCTCACCATGGTAAGGAAATTTTTCTCTGGTACGGTAGAGGTAAGGTAACCCTCTCCTCGAACTTTGAAAAAAGCATATTCTCAGTCGATCAGCATCTCAGGATGCTTGAGTCGGTAAGACTCTCCCCTGAAAGAGAAGCATGATGCGTGATGCAGTATCCGATCCAGCATAGCCGTTGTAAGGACCGGATCTCCCATCATCTCAGCCCACTCGGTTATCTCCTTGTTGGTTGTGAATATGATCGATGTCGTCTCGTATGTGTCGCTTATGAAAGTGAAAAACCGATTGGCTTGGGCACGGCTGATCGGTGTGTAGCCGATCTCATCGAGTATGACCAGCTGAGCCTTGCGTATGTTTTTCAGTCTGAAGCCTGCGCTTCTTTCAGTTTCAGCGTTGTCTAGGATCTTTACAAAGTTGGACATCCTCTCGAAGCAGACTGTGTAGCCCGAGTTGATGGCCTCAAGTCCAAGTCCTACGGCAAGCATCGTCTTGCCGAGACCCGGAGGCCCGGCAAAGACAATGTTAGCGTTAGTATCTATCCAGTTGAGTTCCTTCAGCTGCCTGATCTGGCCGGCAGATATTCCTGCATCAAGCTCAGATGGATCAAACAACTCGACCGGCTTCGGATTCGGCGGGAAATGCGCCGCAGAGTAATTCCGTTTACGCCTGCGCTCATTCCTCCCTCGGACCTCAGTCTCAAGGATATCCAGCAGGAACTCCCTGTAAGAGGACTGATTCGATTCAGCTCGTTCCAGTATGTCCGCGAGCTCTCTGGCGGAATGCTTCAGCGTGAAAGTCTGCAGCAGTGCTATGAGCCTTTCAACAGGTATGCGCTTAGTGTCGAAGTCTCTCATGACCTGTTTGTTCATGAAGTCACCTCGCTTCCGGTGCTCCTGCAGCGGTCATTGAAGGCCTTCTGGTATGTGCTGAGAGCCTGCTTCTGGACTTCATCCATAGGGGCTATGTACTCAGCCCATGAGATCTGCCCCTGTTCGACGGACTTGAAGACCTCTTTGAATTGTGAGAATCTGTATCTCCAGTTCTCACAGCAGAGCTTCAAAACTACTGCTACTGTCGCACGGTCGGGGTCCTTCTTGTTAAGGAAGTCCTCGATCGCAGAGAACTGTTCCACGAGATAACGTGGATTCTCCTTCTTGACTCCGTTGATGAAGTGCTGGAAGTCCGGGCAGTTCCATCGCAGGCGCATGCGTTCAACGATCGGCATCCAGCTGTCATTAGGCTGATGCTTATGTTCATCAAGCTGTATCGTTCTTCCGCGGCACTCAGACAAAGAGTGTGTGCAGACGAATCTCTTGGATTCATCATACACGTGCATCTTGCTGCCGGTGACCTTGAAGAATACTGTATGGTAGCAGCATTCTTTCGGAACAGAATATTTGCAGGTCCTGTATTTTATGAACGGGTATCCGCCGATCTTCACTTCTGTGAAGGAATTCGGCGAATTCTCATAGTATGACGGTATGACTGGTCTGAGAGAGTTCCGCTCCAGATCGTTAAGTATTTCCTCAGGCACACAGTATGTCGTCTGATGTATCCGCTTGTTCTTGCGGTTGAGCCAGCCCGGAAGAGACCGCCATACATCGTTGATCGATTCGATGGTCGTCATCCTGGAGCTGAAGAAGTTCTTCTTTACGAAGCCGACAGAATTCTCGACAGGACCTTTAGACTCAGGATCTGCCTTATGGCATACCCAGAGCTTGAGTTCCTGTTCAGCGCAGAAGTCTTTGAACACTCGTGTCTCAACGACTTCTCCATAGGTCTCGCTTGCTACAAAGACTGCATCCTGATCGATCACCAGTGTAGTCGGTCTTCCGCCGAGTCTGCAGAATGCTCTGTAGATAGCACTGCATGCTTCCTCGGCATTGTATTTGTGATCTTGAGCGAAGACCACGAGATAGCGGCTGTATCTGAGGAGGAGACAGATGAAATGCACCCTGAGTCCTCTTGAGATACCTATCTCGCCAAAGTCGATCAGCATCTGTTCGCCGGGAGCTGTGTCGAACACTGTGTCATATACGCGACCGCTTTCACCGGTCGCTGCGACTATGCCGTGATCTTCGAGATAGTGTACGTAATTGCGAAGCGTCTTTGGATTGCCAGGCAGCGCTTCAAGGTCTCCGTTCTCTATGAATTTCTCTTCAAGAAAGTCATAGACGGAGCTTATGCACAGGGACTTATTATCTCTGTTGTTCTCGAGAACCTTGATGATCTCAGAGCGGAATGGCTCTTCATCGAACACTTTAGGCTTCTCGAGTTTTTCTCCCGGGTCGTCCGGGAGGACATCCATGCCGTAATACTTGCGTATGGTCGGCATTGACGGCGGCTTGATTCCCCGGGCTTCATAGTAGTCACGGATACCGGCTACTGTGTAACCCTGGAGCTTCAGATCGATGATCTCCTGCATCATGAATTTGTTCAGCATAGTGTATCCTCCTCCAACATTGCTTTGTTGGTTTCAGTATACTGGATACCTATGCTCCTCCTTTGTGAAAGTACTCATCATGCAGGAAAAAAGTCCTTACCGCCAGAAGAAAATATTGCTTACCGCACTGAGAAAAAAGTGCTTACCGTGCAGAGATAATTCTGCCTACCGCACGAAGAAAAATCTGCTTACCGGCTGGAGAAAATACTCTTTACCGCATGATGGCAAATTCATCTTACCGTGCATACAAAGCTCAGACTTGTCGTTGATCTGCAGAACTGCGCCAAGGCACAAGCAAGCCGCGCCTATGCCCGCAAAGTCAAGATGACCAATCTGCAGCAGATGGCTCAGACAATCTGCTATGTACAGGAGCACGGCTACAATACCAAAGCTGATTTGGAATACGATCGCCAAATGAACATCACTGCCCTCAACAAACTTAGAAACACATTGGAAAAGATAACTACTCAGATATCCAAGATTGAGTCATCCGATAACGATGAGCAAAGTTCTAATCAGTTCGATATTCTTCAGCAGACGCGAATACAACTACTCACCAATCAGAAGACACTGAAGCAGAACATCCGCAATCTTGAAATAATCTCATCAAACGTTGATAATATTCTGCACTTTGAATCTGATCATCAATTAAGCAATGATAGAAGCACACAGAGATAATCAACACCAGTTTAGTGCCTAAGATACAGGAAGTGGCTTGATACGTCTTTACGGGAACGAGGAAATTCCGTCTGGAGTATCCGACCTTGTTCTCAACGTTACCTTTTTCGTGACCTTCACCACGGTTCATGAATATGGCCTTGAAGCCGTAATGCTCTTTGAATCTTGTGAACCTCTCGGTAAGTTCACGACCGCCGCCCTTGATGACATTGATCACCATTGACGAGGCATTGTCGAACCATATCTCACGGGGCACGCCGCCGAGGTACCTGAAGATACTGCTGAGTCCTTCAAGCAGACACTCGGAGTTCTCGCCGTAGAACAGCTGAACATATGCGGCATTGCTCCATGGGAACGACAATACAAGGTGCTTTCCGGAGATGAGCCTGCCACGCTCATAGAACTCAGTGCTTCCGAAGTCGGCCTGAGCTTCGCCCGGATCATGCTCGAGCGGAAGGTATCCTTCGTTACGCTTGAGATCGAGCTGTTCCTTGCTGAACTTCACATATTCAGCAACGAGCCGGTATGAGCAGTCAAAGCCCGTAACTTCCTCTGTGAGTCTGTTGAAGACTCTGGTTGCGGTATGACGTTGCTTCCGCGGATGATTGAGGTCTTCTTTGAGCCAGCTGTCGATCAGAGCTTTATACGGTTCAAGCTTAGGGCAGAACTGCTTCTCCGATTCAGGAACAGGTAATGGCTCATTGAAGTCTGTCTTGTCAATGTACTTTGCTACAGTTTTCCAGTCGCGGCCTGTAGCTTTAGCGATCTCAGATATGTTGTATCCTTGTTCGTAATACAACGCTCTGATATGATGTATCTGATCCATTGTTAACATACTCCTTCCTCCTTATGTTATTGAGTGGTTTCTATAACATAAGGTTATTGGCTGGCAGTTATGTCTGCAATGGATTTTTCATAGCCTGATGGAGATCAGGATCCGGAATATTTGCCTCCGTATCCTCTGCAACTTTCTCCGTTTTGGAGATGCAACATTCTCCATTTGGCTCTGCAACTTTTGGTAATTCCATTATGCAAAAAACAAAGATAAAACGTAGCTACCCCATCACCTATCGGTGTATTTAAATTTTCTAATAAATAATATATGTTCTTATTAAGAGAGACAGCACTATCAAAGAAGCGTGAAAAAGAATGCACGAGTTCGTTACTTAACTCATACTCCTCCAGGTAGCCATCTCTGTCTATTTCTATTCGGTTTGATGTTATTTTTATCATATTGTAAATGCTAATGTATTAGTGCACTATATCTATTCAATCCTCAATCCACAATTAAACAGTTCGTTTATTGCTTTTCTGATATTGATATCATCGACTCCGTAATACTTCAACTGCATTGCATATATTATGCGTTCCATGAATACGAGATCAAGAAAAGCCAGTCCTATGAAATCCTTACCAAGATTTCCGTGTGCGAAGTCATTTCGCTGCATAGATAACCTCAGGCCCATATCATTATAATTTAGTTCTTCCCCGTTCATATGGTAAAGTCGCTTGCCAAAGTCTGTAATAATATCCGCAAAATCCTTACCCACTTGAGATATCTCAGACTGAAGAGAATCATTCCTAACAGTTCTGATAAGCTGTTTGTATATATTTCTTTCTTTACCTGTTGCCTGATCCTTTAATTCTGTTAACTGCTCTATTACGTGATTTTCCGCATCTATGGTTTTCTTTGAATGCTTAACTCCACCTGGATACAATTTGCGGAATTCCCATTCAAATGCCGCAGTGATCATTACAAAGCGAGCTTCAGTAATTGTCCGGCCACTTTCATACGAATCAGGCCAATGTCTCATGTAAAGCAAGTTGTTCGCTATATCCTCTAGTATTGCCCCTTCTTTACCGGACAAGTATTCCTGCCTGATTACTCTGCCTTTCTTCAGTTCATCCTCTGATGCAGCGTTACTCCGATTGAATACGAAAAGAGTTGCAACATTCAAATGAGTTGCACCTTTGTACGGAGACGAAAGAGTCACGGCAGGTATATAGATGTTGTCTCTGTAGCAACAGAATCTTATAAAGCTAAGTGCTACTCTATACAGATTAAAGATAAAGAGAAAATCGTCTGTTGCCTCAAAGTCAAATACCATTGACGAGTTAAGCTTGAGTGGTGTTTGTGTAATGCCGAATTTTTACAGTTCTTGTAACCCCGTAGCTCATCGCTACATGTTTACCAAATGCCTCAAAAGTCTGACTCTCCGAGGTAGTATGTTCATAATCCGGAGTGTTGACACTGATAACCCCATTATTATCTACTTCAGGCCCGAGCGTATACGTAAGTCCCTGATTGACCCTATAGATATAGTTTAGTTCCGGACACGTAAACTCTACCCTGTCAATAACATCTGCTCCAAAACGGAATTCGAAATAAGCTGCAATATCAATTATTACTTTATGATTATGAAAGCTTAGGTGAGAGTTCTGAACAGGAAGAAATATGACTTTGTGTCCCGTTTCACTGCATCTGCCAACCAGTTGCGGTTCATCAACAGGAATAGGATCAGCCGGTGCGTAAACACCATCTCCTATTTCTCACTCATAATGAATGATATTGTGCTTATCCTTAGGAGGAATGAGATGCAAAGAATCATCTTCAAGCACAAACGTAAAGTCAATGTCTCTAAAAGTAAGTAATCCTGTCTTCATATCGAAATAATTCATCAACCTTTATTGGTCTCTATACAAAATACTAACTGCGTTCCCATTTCAGCCCCCAGTATCTACAAACCCGAAATATCAAGTATCTGTTATTTCACCAACAGTTTCGAGATTTTTTCTCGATTTGTCTAACGTAAAGTAAGAATTATACAATTTGGAGTATATAATATGCCTACAGCCGGCTCTTTGGCCGGCTGCGTCTATTATTGGTCGTGTTATAAGAGAATTACCATGGCTCAGTATGCAGTTCATGCGTGTGCAGCCTGAACTCATTGCTTATTGCGTAAGTGAATTGGTTACATCGAATGAACAGAGTGATCTGACAGTGACATATATACACACTGGATTTGTTTGTTTAAATGGAAACAGTGATATATATGCGTATGAAGAATGATTCTAATGCGACAATCCTTACTATGCAGAAAGCAACGTCAAACCAGCATCAATATCAAGTACTTCAGCACCAGAATTCTGAAGAATCCGAAGAATAGTTTCAAAGTTTTCGCTTTGGCTCTGATCTAAATCACTATAACGGTAAATGATAATCAATTTCTGACCGACATTGTGCATTCCATTCCAGGCCCACACTTTTGCTGAATTAATTGACTTACTGAGATCTTTATTATCAAAATCAAACACTTTAATTTTGTAATCATCGGTAACAATGTCGTATGTCACTTGCTCATCAAAAGCGCCTGCTAGACTACTCTTACGCCTTGCATTTTTTCCTGATTCCTTAAGTATTCTGTAAAGTAATTTTTTATCATCTGCTACAGATGGCCTCTGTGGTATTTCGTATTCAAATCGGAAATATGATTTGTGCACAGTCTCTAGAACTTCATCAAGTGTATCATAGCTAATTTGTTTAGGCTTCTCGAAGCTGAAGTCATTAATGAAAAATTCTACATACTTATCTATATCAAAAGCATCATATGTAAAAATGCTTCCCTCTACATCCTCTTTAATTCCACGAAGCAAAATCTTTGTGTTTTCAATATTAAGCTCATCATCAAATGCAGACAGTCTTGAAAACTTCTTGATATAACGGAACTCTCTATACTGATCCTCAGGAGCGTCAAAAATGATGCCAAGATTTATATGTTCGCCCGAAATGCGAGATGGCGAATATCTCAGTACTGAATACTTCATTATTTTTTTCATGGCTATCCCCCTATCTCCTCTGCTATCATTTCACAAATTAAATCCAAATGATCAACCCTAAACATAATATAACTTTTCAAACTATTCCCATTATAATAAGGAACAGATTGTTGCCATTTAAGCGGAATCAAAGACAGTATTTCCTCTACATTTTCCTCTTTAATCAACGATTTAATCCGAGTACTTTCTTCATACAGGATTTTCTTACTGAAACCTGCACGGAAGCAAATATCATCATAAACTGGGTAATTATTCTTCAGCACATCTTTGGATAAGCATCTTTGTATATCCATTTCTGCTTTGAAGAAGTCAGGCGTAAGATTCGGTCGAGATGTATTGGTAAACAAGTGACTATAGTCTATTGCATAAACTATTCCCGTATTATTATCTATAAATAAGTTGCCCGGATGTCTATCGCAATTATTGAGAATGTGATCAAGCAATATAAGCCGCTCAACCTCATGGTTCTTTGCAATACCCCATGACACTTTTGGTACAGCTTTTGAAAGATATGTTGAATAAAAGCATTCTCCGCAATTATCTTCATCTAAGAAATCAACGTCGAGATTACTGTATATCATTTCAATAGGCAAGTCGCAAATTCCAAATTCCGGAACAGTAACTCCAATAACTTTTGCAATAGAACTACCTATCCACTCATTTATAAGTGTCTGTGTCCCACATATATTATTAGGATATTTTACTACAGCTACAGAACCATCTGATAACCTACAGTTGATAGGTTGTGTAGCGCCCTTGTCCATCACAAAGCTAATCTCTACTACTTCTAACATTAGTGAAACTCAACTTATCAAAAAATGTTTTTCGTTCTTATATCATAGCGGATATTACTAATAAATTCCATCACTTAAGTATCGATACCTGCACCTGTTTTTATACAACAAAATACTCGTCATACTTCACTTATATATTCCCATACCCTAGTTCATATATACTTTTATATTTTTCATGAATGCTCATTTTGTATGTGTTCCAGTTATATCTGTTATTGCAGTAGTAATCTATTATTGCAGCAAGTCCATCTGCTCTTTTTAATTCCTCATCAAGTATAGCTAGGGTATTAGTCAATGTTTCCTTGACTAAACTGTCTTCTGGGTGCACAAAGCCTTGTTGCCCTCTATTTTCAAAATTTGAGATCTTTGTCTTAATAACGCCATTTCTCAATGTGTTTGCAATCTGCATTCCAATATTCATATGTTGTGGTATCTCAGCTCTGAAGCAATTAATTGTATGTGCAAGAGAATCGTACCCATTTATGAAGGTGTCATACTCTATTGATAGTATAGCTGATAGCTGGGCCTGTATCTTCCTTACGCTCTCGTCATAGAACGATTGTCTTTCTTTTCTATCATTCGATTCTTTAGCGTTACCTATGCTCTCACAATATTTTTATTAATTATTTGAGGTAATATGCCGTTATTATTGCCAATACTCTCTTTCAAAAATGCTTTCTATTTCATCTTCGAATGCTATGCTATTGGCAGTAACATCATCATCCTCATAATCAGATAAGTAGCTGGATACTAAACCATCAGCGCCTTCCACATCTATTGATACACTATTTAAAAATCCAGGTGATATATTAAATCCGTCTGGTAAGTCCTGTAATTTCCTCTCTACTTCGCTCAATACAGCAACTTTTACTTCTTCCTCTATATTTTCTTGCGCCTGATACTCATCAATAGATATTTCATCATGTGCTAGATAATATGCGTCTTTTACAGCTGATTCGACATCAGGATTATATTCATCTGCATATATGTAACTACAATAATCTTCAATTGCGTTCTCTAATGCATTTTCCACAGCTAGTCTGTAATAATCGTAATCTTCCGGTGCAATCATTGAACTAATGCCAGGTAATATGCCTATTAATTCGTCCAAGCTTAAGTTATCAATGAATTTATCAAACAATTCAAAATCATGTACCAACATATTTAGCTTGTAAAACTCTTTTAAGTCCTTATTACTAAAGAACTCCCTCAATATATATTCAGCCGATATATACGGTAGATTTTCATCATATATGGTGGTTGGATTAAGCATGAATTCAAATACATCTTTTTGAAAATGATTATCTAAAATCTTATGCGTAATTATAGCTTTAGCTATAAAGCCTGCTCTATATTTTGAATTTGTAAAACTATAATTATCAATAGAATGATCCTCCATGGATGCTTTCATCCAATCATCTAACTCGTTTTCTTGTAAAACTCGTACGATCTGCTCGACAAATACTGCATTATTAATAATCTCATCTCTGAGAACTATATCATTATCAATATAGTAGTCTAGGAAATCATTTATAGACGGATTTGAAACCATCATAAATGGAGTAGAAGGCTTTCTTTTTTTATCTGCAACTAAAACAAATCCTTCTAAAAGCCTCTGTAATGATATTTCAAATTGATTAACCGTTTTATCATAGTCAGGATCTGTAGTTATCCACTTTTCAAAGGCTTCTTTTACTAGTTTTTGCATGACAGCCTTGTCTGAAAGGGAATAAACCGTTAATAAAAGTAAACGATCAAATTTCTGAATACGATTTTCATATTCATCTCTCCACATCTCCCTTGGATTATTAAGCGTATCATTGATAAAAGAATAGTATGAAGACGGAGCAACTGTTGCTAAATGCCTTGGATCGCAGATAAACTCAATTAACCGAGGATTATAGTTTTTATGCTTTATGATGCTTAAATAGCGTTTATCCTTAAGCACTTCAGAGTAGTATGACTCGCTTATCCCATTAAAATATAGATGATTGTAAAATATCCTTGCTTTGTCTTGGTCAGAAAGATTGTTCATATCAAGAACTATCTTTACAAATTCGCCATTATCAAAACTATGACTTAATTCTCTATTACGATAACGAGCTTCATTGTAAATAGTTATTCTGGAATTTAATATCAGCAGCTTATTTTTAGAAATAGTCACATATTTGATTAATGATAATAGTTCATCACTCTGACTCTCTTTCATTCGAAAATAAGCTTGACCCAGGCAATCATCAATCAATATTATTTCTTTGGTTTCAGGATCCATCGAAATTGATTTCTTTAATTCCTTAAGGTCTGTAACATTAGTTGTGTATCTAACTCGAAACCCATTTGTTGCGAAGAATAAGACTAACATTTTCGAAGTTGTTGTCTTGCCTACTCCCGGATTGCCTACTATGAAAAGTGCTTTATTCTTTTTTAGGCAGCTCAAAGCATCATCATACGCTTTAGTCTGAACAAAGAAGCGTTTGTCTTTTTCAATAGATGCTAGTAATACTTCACAGTCTACGAACAACCCATTAGTAAGAGCGTTTTGTAATATGTTGGTAGACTCTATCCACAGCTTATAATGACGTTTTAAAATGCTTTGATTGTCAGGATCATTGAGGAATGAATCTATTTCATTAACAGTAATAATATTATTTGGTGAATCCATATAGGCACTGAAACAATCGTAAATATTTTTGATATTCTGAGGAGTAAGTGCCCGAGAAGTACATACGTAGTATTGTTTAGGCTTTAATTCATCTACTTTTTTAATCTCCTTCTTTATTGCATCTACTACCTGGGTGGTCGTGGACTGAACATAATGCTTAACCTGTATAATAATATCTTTTGAAGATACATCATCACACAAATCTATGCCCTTATCTTTACCACGTGCAAAAGAATGCAGTTCTACTTTGAGCTTGGACTGCATGATATCTTTACATAGATATTCAAATTCAACATCATTCAGATTGCTATAATTGAACATTTTTAATAGTCACCCTTTTTATTCATATTGCGAAGCCCAACGGTCAGTTTTGCGGACCAGAACGGCCTGAATGCGTTGCTAGCGGTCAGCAAATCTTATGCCGTGAAAGGGTCTTGATATGAGTAGGCACATGATAGGCTGTACTGCCTAAGGCAACCATGGACATCATGTGTTTGCCGTGTTGCCAACGAATTATGTGCACTGGAGGCTCATGTCAAGATCATCATAGAATAATATTTGATGACCGGCCGCTCACAATGCACAGCGACCGTTGTCAAACGCATCTACGGCTGTTGAGTAGCGCAAAATGCATTTTAATTGTAAATGCTAATGAATCAAACATATATTAATTATAAATTATTCAATTACAATTCCCTGTGGAAGTAATTGGACGATGATACCAGAAATTATCGGCATATACATAAGCTATTAAAGTCCGCATTCCTGTTGCCTGGCATAATTCTCCATCCAGGATGTGTGCATCTCTGTGGCGAATAGTTGAGTATCCATACTGACTCCTTTCCGTTCTAGATTAGTCCTGGGTCAATTCAGTGTGTAAAATTCAGGATTGACAGATAGAAATTACCCACCTTAGATATCCTCATAATTGGAAGCTAAGGTGGGTCAAAACTGAACATAAAAGTGGGTCAATTCTACTTGACAATCTATACCTGCTCCTAATTAGCTTGTGAGTGAATAATAGCACGAGCGCTTATTTGGAACAAGTGTTCTTTTCGTACTTTTTTGTATTATTCGCCAAAAAGCTAATCGACAGGATCGCTATGAATCGATCCTGTCAGTAAAACCAATATATGTTGTGCTTGTAGGTAGTTATGATACTACTGATTCTTTCTTATAGCATATTCTCTGGCTTATACATTCTCCCTGTCCACCCGAGGCTTCTAGCCCATTCTTTCATATTCCTGGCCTCGTCTTTGTCCTTACCATTGATAGTCCGAAGCATGCGAAGGAATCCATATATACCGCCGCAGTCATCAACGACATTCATCCCATCAGAAGCTATACAAAGCGGCTTGTTCTTGTTCACTATTTCCTCAAGACGCTCATCCGGTGCATATGGGATGTCATGTATGCTGGTATATATCTCATCGCAGGTGATCTTGATCCACCAGTCATCACCATAATCATAATTGTAATAGATAGCCTTGAAGAATGGCTCATTTGCGACTTTGACCTGAAGTCCCATAAGGCTCATTTCATAGGATCTTATCAGGTTATCATGGTAGATCGCTACTATATCTGGATCTTCGCCTGTCTTCTCCCTGATCGCTGACTTGTCCGTATACATATAATGCTCAAGGTGTGACTGACTCTCCCTCCAGCGTTTAAGTTCAGAGAACATATCGTCAGCGACTTCAAGGTCCTCGTCTGTCAGGTTTTCACTGACAGCATTGCTCATACGTTCCAGACTGTCCAACTGCCTTTTTTTCCATTGATCAAGATCCTTGTCGGAGGCTGCCTTGCCCTTCTCTGTAACAAACAGATCTCCTGCTGTCAGGCTCTCCATAAGTGTATTGTACGGATCTTCGAAATACATGTTAACATCCTGCAGCAATGTGTCCCCGGTTATTGCTCCGCCGGTGCTGTCGTCTTTGAACCTGTCATCTTCGCTGCAATCTGCCCAAAATTCGCTTATCCTCTGCCTGTTGTAGAGCCAGTTATCACCAACTGCCTTGGTAAAGTATCCTCCGTTATACTTCCTTCTGAACCAGCTTTTGACGCTGATTCCTTCCTGATAATCATCATCCCAGCATGCGTCATAGAAATCTCCATCCGGGAACTTAAGAAGTGATCCACACAGATCTGTCCAGCCTTTGACTTTGCCTCCGGTAATCTGTTCAAAGTCTTCATCGCTGAGCGAAAAACGGTGCAGGTGGCTGTTCTGCCAGCCAAAAAGTTTCTGTATCATGTAGTGCATCGCATGCAGAGTCATGGCTCCGGAGACGAGCACATCACGGCTAAAGCCGGCAGTGGCTTTGCCCATATGAAACAGTTCAGCGCGCTCGTCTTCGTCCAGATCCAGTTCGTTCTCCTCGCAGTAATATGGAGGGCTGACAAGTTTGAGATGAAGCTTGTATACCGAATCATGATCCCAATAAGGTTCCTCTGAGTACTTGTCATCCACATATGTCATCTTGAGTTCCGGATCCACATCGGCCTCTGCCAATAAGTCGTCCCATTGCTGATCCTTTAACAATTGTCTACCCTCCTCTGATGAAGTATGCATATTCTCAGCGGCAGTTTTCATTCTGTCACGGTATTCACGGGACCTCTCAGAATCGTCCGTTGTCTTAGTTCCATACTGGCCGCGGCTGTACGGAAGATAAGTCTGAACAGTCTTCTCATCGATGCCCAGTTCCTCTGCTATCTCTGGAACAGTCAAACCAAGATTTCGAAGATCGGCTACCTGCTGAGTCCGCCTTGAAGTCCATAAGCCTTCAGTGATCAGAACGCGCTGAACCCGCACCTGTGTTGTGAGCAGTTTCTTCGCAATTGAGGCTATAGAGTGATCCTTTTCATATTCTTCAATTATCCGCTGATATAAAATCTCAGGGTCTCTGGTGTCAGTCATGGCAATACCTCTGATATTCAAGTTATGTCATCTTGTGTTAACCTAGGTTGCGTTCATTATGCTATAGTACGCGGTTTATGTCAACCTAGGTTTTGCGTGTTTTGAAAATGGCCCGCCCTTTTGTGGCAGGCCACCACGCTATTCGTCGTACTCTCCCTTCAGAAAAGCCATTAGTTCATCATAAGACTTGTTGCTCCTAGCCAATTCATTGATGATACTGTCTACTTCGAGCTGCATCCGAATACGCTTCGCTTCTTCCTGGAGCGATTCAAGATTATCAGCATGTTCGATCATATCAAGTAATTCAAATATCGTTGGTTTCTTCTTATTACTCATAATACCTGTACGGTTGCCATCATATACTCGGTCTTTTGCTTTTCGCACCTTTTTTCGCACCTATTGCAACAGATATTTGCGAAACATCTAGGGATGTAATCACACAAGAATTATCATCCGTCGTCCTATGTATCGCTTTTTCATCTCCTTTTTATCGCCTATTTCAAAAAGGCGATGATTTCCATACTGCTATGTCGCATGCTACCCTTTTGAAATTGCTCTGTGTTATAACCTACCAAGCAGATATTCACGCTTCAGTTATTTCATATCGTTTAGGCTCTAGTTACTTCTCTGGTTGTTTTCTGGAAACAGCCAGAGATTCTATTTGATTTTCAATATGCCAAGTTACCAGGCATGCTTTTCAGTAAGGAATCTTCCTAACCTATTAATTGTTGAATCTTTTTTCTGCTCTTAATTGCATTTATGAGCTTCTCCTTATCTTTCGGGTCGATTTTTTTCCCAGTGTCATTAATCACAAGCTCTATCAAATCCATCACCTGTTCATATTTACTTTTTATTTCAATAGATGATACAAACTCCATAGCTTCTTGGTGTGAACTAAAGATATCGCCTCTTTCATTAAGCTCTTGTTTTAGCTTTTTTAGTTGTTCCTTGGTGCCAATTATGCAATTTGAGATTACATCATCTTCTATCATTTTATTCTTCATCTGCTGGGTTAATTTGCTATCCCAGTCCGTAGTTCCAACCCGGGAATACATATTCCCAACTAGCCACCCCAATTTAGCTTTAAATTCATCACTAAGCTCAAGCCTCTTAGCGTGTAAACAAGTATCATAATGTAATCGACTTTTGAGTGCAATAGATACCTTTAAATAAACAACCAATGATTTTGAAAGGCCTAAATTATTCTCTTTATACAAGAAGAAATAATCATTTTCATTATTGTTATAAACACGCTCAATAAGCTGGGAAACCTTATTTTTTGTTTTTTCTTCTACAAGAAGGAACCCATTATGTTTTTCGGCGTAATGATTCGCAACCAATGTTTTCTCAAGGAAATCTTGATAATCTCTAACAGCGGCCAATGTAATATATGGTGTTTTGCACTGACTGCCATTACGCCTTACTAGATCACAACTTTGGGAGAGAACCATAAAACACTTATAATCATCCCTAAGAAAATACGGATGAACATCTTTAAGGACTGCCGCAAGATCGTCAGTTTTCTCAAGTAAATCGCCCTGACATAATGACTTCATATCAGGGTTTACATTATATGTGAAATGAACGCTCGAGCCGTTTATCATATTACCTATTGCCAATTTTTCTATTCAACTTCTTATATGATTCTGACCGCGTTTTTTCAGCAAAATCAATTTGCTGATACTGTCTGCTATCATTGTGAACAATAGAAATACTGTAGATAGCAACACTCCTCTTATTAGCTGTATACCCCGTTGTATAACATCTTTGAGTTGCAACAGAACCTTTAGTCGCTTTATGTCCAAAAACTGCCTTGCTTTTATGTGTGCTCAAGTTCATTGCTCATCCTCCTCAACATCATACCCAAGGCTGTGTATAATTTCCTGACACGAATCGAGGAACCCATTTACTTCGTCAAGAGTAATTTCTGGCATTCGGGAACCCTCTATTGTTTCCCCATAATGTTGATTGAAATGAATCTTAACTTCAGTTCCATCTAGAGATGAATCAACAATAACAACCTTACCTTCCCTCGCTAAGGTACGTGTTACTTTAGAAGATACTATTTCATAGCCACAATCAATCAAACAGCTATTATCATGCATATTGTCTATTACGTCTGCGAAAATGCTTCCATCTTCGCCATAATAGTCACAGTTGAAGCCATAAGCGAAAATGAAAGGTGTAAATGCTGATTTTGTAAATCTATTGACACAGCTAACTAGTTGATTTAAGTCATCTGAAGTGGCATCAAATGAAGAAAAAATCATCTGATTCTGTGCTGGGCCAATGACAATATTTCCTTTTTTATATGACACTGCATAGTCAACACCTTGTCCATTGACACCAACTTCCATTTCCTGATTCTCAAAGACATTTTCAGCAATCCAACCAGGTTGCATATACCATTCATTCCAGTCACCTAGAATTACTATTGTAAAAGAATCCCTCGCAAAATACATGTCAATTCCCTTCCATAATGTCACGATAGAAAACACTTAATTTAGTGAAAGCGATAAATATGGCTAGAAGTAAGTTCATAGTATACATCGCAAAACGATGTTGTATATGACGCATCAGTGTTTTTGACCAGAATAATATTGAAAGACGTTTAGTTTCTCATAGTGATGTCATCCTGGCTATTATTTCTGTTCATACTTGGCATACCAGTATCGTATAATTTGTTTTCCCTCGAAATACTTGTATCAAATTACCAGGCATTGCAACAAAGCAATCCCACGTTTTTTTCACAAATGTATCCATTTGTCATATGAAAACAACTATCCGTCAGGTTTTCTGCAGTTGTATTAATGGGTTATTAAGAGCATTACAATTTATTATATCAAATATTGAATCAAAAGATTATGAGACGTCCTTTATCTATCCCCATACATCTTTTCATAATAATTCTGGTACTCTCCGCTGATGATTTCTCCCCACCAGTCTCTGTTCTCAAGGTACCATTTGATGGTCTTCTTTATTCCATCTTCGAACTTGGTCTCAGGCAGCCATCCGAGTTCATTATGTATCTTGGTCGGGTCGATGACATATCTCATGTCATGGCCCTTCCTGTCTGTAACATAAGTGATCAGGCTCTCCGACTTGCCAAGTTCCTTGCAGATAAGGCGAACTATATCGATATTCCTCATCTCATTATGTCCGCCGACATTATATACTTCACCGACCCTGCCATTATGAATGATCAGGTCGATCGCTTTGCAGTGGTCTTCCACATACAGCCAATCACGCACATTGATTCCCTCGCCATATACTGGCAGAGGCTTGTCATTGAGCGCATTAGCAATCATGAGCGGTATCAGCTTTTCAGGGAAGTGATACGGTCCGTAGTTGTTCGAGCATCTGCTGATAGTCACAGGCAACCCAAAAGTCCTGTGATAAGCCATTACGAGCAGGTCTGCAGAAGCCTTGGATGAGCTGTACGGTGACGATGTATGTATAGGTGTCTCTTCAGTGAAGAAAAGATCTGGTCTGTCAAGCGGAAGATCTCCGTATACTTCATCAGTAGAAACCTGATGATATCTCTTGATACCGTACTTCCTGCATGCATCCATCAGAACAGATGTACCTATGATGTTAGTCTGAAGGAAAACACCAGGATCTTCAATGCTTCTGTCCACATGGCTCTCCGCAGCGAAGTTGACTAATATGTCCGGATGTTCCTCTTCGAAAAGCTTGTACACACCCTCGCGGTCGCAGATATCAAGCTTGACAAATCTGAAGTTCGGCTCATCCATCACGTCCTTCAGAGTTGAGAGATTGCCTGCATATGTTATTTTATCAATGCAGACGATCCTGTAATCAGGATGCGCCTTGAGCATATGAAAAATGAAATTCGATCCGATAAAGCCATCTCCGCCGGTAACGATTATTGTCATATTGCAAATTCCTTTACTACTACAATAATTTTGTGGTTAATACTCCCAACATCCAGCTGGGATGTTATCCATCTTGTTGCTTAAGCTGTTAGAATGAGCAAGGCAATCGGTCTGACGTTTCCTTTCTTGGACTCCCGTCCGTAAATAAGTCTGTCAACCAGCCCTCATTCGCAGCGTTCGTTTTACGCAGGTTGAACTATCGCGTTCGTGTGAATATACCCAGTTGGGAGCGTGAAGATTTCATTCTTCCTTGCCACCTAATTTGCCCATCAGCAGCGTTCCATAGAGCAGATTAATAATCCTAATACAATCAATCTTCTCCATGCTTCTTGTCATTCGTCCGTGAGCAATCCAATGTCGATTGAGATCTGGCTCGGCTTCATCAAATTTGACAGTTGCTCCAAATGCATCCACAGCGCTGGTAAAAGTTGCTATCAGAATATAATCATTCAGTTCAAACTCATCCAAGCCTGCTTCACCATCTTTTGATACCTTATTCTTCAATTCTTCAACGCGCTTTGAGATGCTGGTGCTAGTAATCATCCCTGAAAGATCTGATAATATCCGATCAAGCATTGCCGTTAACCCAAGACATGCCAAATCATAATCTTCTCTCTTATACGCCTCTATTGCTTGTGTAAATACCGGATTATCTTTGAGCTCATCTGCTTTAAACAAGGACGCTATTGTATTCTCAACTTCCACAAAATCATTATCCTCCAACCAGGATACAAGCACCTCTAATAAAGCTTGCTCGGAGTTTGTCGCACCCGCTTGCTCATAGAATTCTTCCGGAAAACCCTTCCAAGCAACATATTGAATTTTCCCAAGCCGCGCTATGACTGATAACGGTAATGAAATACGAGCTATTTCGACCAGAATTGGAGTCACATTATTAGCAAAATTTCTGGCAAGTTCAGCATATGGCTCAGTGAGTTCTGCAAATCTTTTAATAGCTTCCGGCAACACAACTCTCGCTTTATTACTGATTTCTATCATAGTCTGCATTTCTGGAGACATCATGATTTGCTTGGCTGTTTTTACTATTTCTGGAACTGACGCATCCAGTTCTTTTTTCCATTCGCTAAGCGTCTGTAACGTTTCTTTCAAGTCATCATTCATCTTTTGGATACTCGATTACACAGTATTTTTTTATTGTAGGCAACGGATACGCTATCTCGTTGAAACCATCACAGCGTTTAATAATATTCGTCCACATAACATTCATTAAAATGCATGCGTGCTCTGTAGTTCTTACAACTTCCTCTATATCTAGAGAACAGAAGATTTCTATCGTTATGCAATTCTGTCAGATGAGGCTGCATTCCAGTTTTCAATTGAAGCAACATTGCAGGTAATTCGCCTGTCCTTTTTTGATAATCACCGACGGTTCCGTTATGGAATGTAAAGAGAGCCCCCTCAAGAGGATTCGCCATAATCGCATTTCTGCGTTCCGAATCACTCTTCATAAGAGGATTCTCCATCGGAGCCAAACCCACAGATAATCCATGCTTGTACCGTCATTGTACCGTTTGTTTCATATCCCAAATCAAATACAGGGCAACCAGAATATCCCCCAACGCTCGGATTTTCCAAGCAGAAAAATGTACACTGCGTTTTTGTATCTGCCCTGAGAAGTGTTACAAACCCAGATGAGGCATAGGATCTGAATGTGAAGGGTGAAAACAGGTTCTCCGTGCCCAGTCCATGTGGAAACCCTACTGCTGTCAATTCAAAATCTCTTGAAACAGCCTTCTTTTCCAAGTTAAAGTGATCATATGGGAAGAATCTGCCTTTCATTAAATTTCTGATTTAAAGGATTAAACTGAATCTGGAACACACTGATATCCGCAATCGGATGATTCTTCCAACCAATAGAACCAAATAGCTTTAGTGGTAGCGTTTCTGCCTTTCCCTCTTTTGTGGAAATCACAATTACAGTATTATCTTTGGTCTCTTTTGCCACATGAGAAGCGGTCACAATCCACCCATAAAATTGATCATTTCCTGCAGGAGAACTGACAAACATTCCCGTACCAACACTTGCATTGACTGCATCGATTTGTGTACGTAACTCACAAACGGCCATAAAAGCTTCATCTCTTCTAATGATCAATAAAATGTACCTCCCTTAACTGGATTACATATTCAAAGCCCCTTTAATGGCTGTTACCGTTTGTGAATTCTCTTCAATAAAAGCCTCCCAGTCCTCACAGATTTCTTTTAATTTATCTGTTATCTGGCTTGTATTGTAATCAATATCTTCAGCACAGCCATCGCCAATACCATCGAAAGGATCTTCTTCAATAAAACCGTAAGTTATGTCAATTGTGCCTGTGGCAACTATTTCTTTCTTACCGTCTATGATCCTTATATCGATTGAATCAGTTTCTCCATTACCTGGTGTAAGGTAATCCAATCTATCAAGACTAAAAAAATATCTGTTTCTATTGATATCCCAGAACTCCACATCTTCCCCGGGTCTGATATAGTCTGGAAGACAAGCATCTATTACTTCGCACTTTCTTTTCCGCTCATCTATCCAATCAAGAATTAAAAGCAGGTTTTCAACGGTTGGATTATTTTCACATCCAACAAGTCCAGATAATCTGTGAACCAATTCAGAACATTCTATTTCATCTATTTCAAGCTCATCTTCATAGATTATTGATATATCCTCAAGCTTACCATATGCTGTGTTTATTCGATCGAATAGATCTAAAACATCAGATACAAACTGACTCTCTGTGAATCCCTCCTCTAATTGACTAATGAAATTACCTAAGGGTGTCAATCCTGCACTTTCACGCAAATCATCATCTAATTCTCGATAGAAAGATTCTTCCTCTTCCTTCATCTCCGCTTCAAATTCTTCAACCAGATTAGCGTTTTCTATGTTTGTACTCAAGTTCGGGTAAATCAGGTTATTAAATGATCTGATATAAACAACCTGTGCCCCTAATCCGGATTTCTGTAAATCTTCTACGATATGATGATGTAGTTTGTCCTTATCCTTTTCGGTTTCAGAAAAGTCTTGGTAATTACCTGTCACAAAGAATATCTTGTCTTTGGGTTTGACATCAACATAGTTTTTTACATTTACCAGTGTTTCTGTTATTATCCCGTCTCCAAATGATTCCTTCATTTCCTTATGAAATGGAGCTCGCTTATATATCCTTCGTCTTAACACCGAAGACATTAAATCCGCATCATCAATCACAATTGTATTTTTATGACTGAATAATAGTTCTATCACCTTTTGAATATCTCTCTGATAGTCTGCCTCTTTCTGCTGGAAAATCTTCTGTGCTTTATGCAACTCTGCCCTAGCATTCTTCTTGTAATCAGTCAAATCTAAGGGATCCATCTCATATGTACTGATACCATACAAATTCTTGATCGAATCCATTGTGCTGTCAATTTTCTTTCCAACACATTTTATTTCTGAATCAAGATGGCGATAGGTTTCAACTTTAATCACATTCGGTAGAATCAGCTTCACTTCTCCATAATCCAGAAGTTTGATGAATATCTTAAGCAGGTTCCCACTAATGACATTATCCCTGCGATCTATCACCATATCTATTATTATATTGGTGTCAAGCAGTACATAAATCATAAGCTGATACCCTCTTTCATTTTCTGCCAATTAATAATTCTTTTCGAATCTCTCAGTTATCCAGCACCTTCATAAGTTGACTTGCCAACATAATCTGCTCAAATGCCTCTGCCTTCGATAAAGTCTGGTTTTCATGGGATGAAGGATTCCTATACGCAGCCATACCGCCTTCAAAAATAGATTGTATTCCTCTTCTATAATCTTTGCCGCTCTGTGTGGATAAGTCGCAGAAATGATACGCACCATTTTCAGTCAGCAATGCTCCGATCAAGTCTCCCACTTTAGCCGGTACATTCACACCCGGCTTCAACTCTCTAAAGAGCTCTCTGAGTCTGGTCTCCACTTCAACAAAACTTCTGTTTGCAGCAGATGCATAGTGCCCATCAAGGTACTCATCCTTTGCTATCTCAACTATTCTTGGATGAATCATTGTCCACACAGAAATATCCTGAGGTTCGCTGTGCAGATGTTTTGTTATAATGAACAGTTCTCCAAAGGCCGCAGTATTGAGGCTGTATAAACCTCCGCCCATCCGGGGAAAAGTATTCCTGACAATCTTAGGAAACTCATCTGCATAAAATGAATAATCATCTCTGATTGCTTTAGAAACCCTATCAGCAAGATTTATTACTTGATTAACTATCTGAGGTTGAAACATGAGTGGCTGATTTTGCCTAAGGCAACTATCTGTATTCAGCACCCATCTCCAAAGTTCCTCTAATCCGTCTATCTTTATCATTATTTCAACTTCCGTCCGCCGATAATGCGAATAATTCCATCTCCCCGATAACAGTACCAGATTTTCACATACCAGCCTGTTGTAGTCCAGCCGAATGCCCAGTATCGTTTTTCTCGCTGTGAATGCTTTACAACAGGAATATCCATCACTGGCGAGGTGAATGGGTTCTCAAAGATTGTCGCCAAGTCAGGGATAGAGATGTTGTGTTTCCAAATGTTTTTCTGGTTCTTCCTCTCATCGTATTCTATTCTCACATCTTACGATGATATTCATCACAGAACCCTTATTTCGGCTCTCAAGGCTGGTATTCTTTACCCTCTAGTATATCTGCGATTCTCTCACACGCATGACCATCGCCATAAGGATTACAAGCTCCAGACATTTTTTTATACTCAGCCTCATCTTCCAGCAGCGTCTTAAAGGTGGTATAGATTGTCTCTTCATCTGTACCAACAAGCTTCAACGTTCCGGCATCCACCCCTTCCGGTCTTTCTGTTGTATCACGCATAACCAATACTGGTACTACATAAGACGGACACTCTTCCTGATGAATATTCCGGGGCGCTGAAAGCGCCTGTCCGATGAAATGGAAATCACCTGTCCGACGACAGGAAATCATCCGCTTTATCACTCTAGGGCGACGAAGCCGCCGGGAGGTCCGATGGACCTCCCAGAAAATGCGTCACCAGTTTGCTTTCATTCAGCTTCTTCAGGGCTGAGACCATATACTTCACGCATTGATCTGTCGCGATCAGGATCAATGGCCTGGATCTTTATCTTGTAGGCATCGTATTTGATGCGATCCATGA
>Ga0310695_10001345_pt1 | contig 58784 bp, 54 predicted proteins | sample RumenRJG_04DNA_FD_203882 | JGI IMG/M metagenome (GOLD analysis project Ga0310695, IMG submission 203882) | Bovine rumen microbial communities from Lethbridge, Alberta, Canada - RJG_04 (v2) (version 2) | ecosystem: Host-associated > Mammals > Digestive system > Stomach > Rumen | place: Canada...
ATACCATAAATCACATGTGATACCAAGTATTGCGACGGATGGGACGTTGGATTATCGGGCATTGGAGGATATCTTAATCTGACTTAAAATGTGAGGATTTAGAAGCTAAGAAAATGATGGATAATACTCTGGAAAAGGTAGATCGACGATTAATGCGATTAATGTGAACACTCCCTGCGTAGGTGGTACGATTTCGCTTTCAGGTGAATGTACTGTCGGCAAAATAACTATGTCCGAAGAGGCAGCCAGCACAGCGGACGAGAAGACAAACGTTACTGTCTCTGCAGAAGATAAATCGGCGATTGAGGCTGTTGAAGTGGCCGCTGCCGGCGCTGAGGTTGATATTTCGGCTTCAGGTGAATCTACTATCGGCGGAGTAATTGTTTCCGAAAGTGCATCCGGCACAGCGAACGAGAAGACAAACGTTATTGTCGCTACAGAAAATAAAGCGGCGGTTGGTTTTTTTGAAATGCTCGCTGCCGGCATAAAGGCTGTGATTACGGCTTCAGGTAAATCTACTGTCGGCAAAGTAACTGTTCCCGGAAGTGCATCCAGCCCAGATACAACCGTGGAGGTTAAGGCTGAGGATTCTGCTGAGATTAGCTCGGTAACGACCAGCGCTAAGGATGCGAATGTAAGCGTTACAGCGAACGGTCAGAGTAAAGTAGGTACCGTTAAGATGGAAGGCGCCGCTCAGGCGACCGTTGACGGTGACTCCAGCAATACGACGACAGTGGATATCACAAACGCTGTCAAAGGCGCGAAGTTAGTCGTTAAGACGGGTTCCGTTGAGATTGAAACCACTCCGGATACAGCTACGTCAAGCATCGTTACTAACGACTCCGGATCTTCTATACCGACGAAATCTACGAACTCTGATAATAATGAGCAGAGTGGGAGCATTCCTGCGAAAGATAGTGGCTCCGGTGGTGGTTCCGAGGGTGGATCCGGTGGTAGTTATACACCGTCTTCTGATGTGGTAAGTAGGGTTTCGATTGATAATCCCAATCCGAAGGTTGGGGATACGATTCGTGCGACGGCTTATCCCGCAACTGCATCAAATGTAAGCAGCTATACTACATATCAGTGGTATATAAGCGAGAATGGTAAAGAATATTGGGAAGCCATCCAGGATGCAAATAAATCGACCTATACGGTTGCTGAAACTGACGGGAACATGTTCCTTAAGTGCGAAATGGGTGGCGAAGGCGTTAAGACCGTGAGTGGAGTCACCACGAAGGCGGTAGCTCAGTTATATGAGATCAATTTCACCCCAGCTCCTATAGGCGGAACCGTAGCGGTAACCGTGGCTGGAAAGGCCATCGAGAACGGCGGAAAGGCGGCTCAGGGCGATAACGTTACGGTAGTTCCGAGTCCATCTACTGGTTATGAAGTTAAAACTGTGGAAATTAGGGATAAAGTGACCGGTGAGGATGTAATTAGGGATAAAGTGACCGGTGAGGATGTAAATTTGACGACCGAACCGGTGCTAAAAGGCACCTACCCCTTCACGATGCCGGCGGGGGACGTGACCGTCGCGGTGACGTTCCGGAAGATCCAGTACACTGTTAAGTTTAATGCAAACAACGGCTCGGGTTCGATGAATGGCCAGGAGAATGCAAAGGTCGGGGATAACGTGACGAAGAACACACTGACCAGAGACGGATATGTATTTGCAGGCTGGGCTACAGCAGCAGACGGAGAAGTTGTTCTTGGCGATCAGGCGGCTCTGACGAGCGCAGTTGTTGCTAAAGCGAACGCAAGCAAGGAAATCACCCTGTTCGCGGTATGGACAGAGAAGACCTATAAGATCACCTATGCTCTGGCAGCTGAGGAGACAAAGGCTGCTGCTAAGGAAGGTGTGACCGACTTTACCCAGACTATCAAGTATTCAGATGTGTCTGGACATGATGCAGAGAAGAAACTAACACCCGTAGCTGACCTGTTCGCTGTGAATGCTGGCTATGAATTCGAGAAGTGGACAACAGGGGACTACACAGATAATCAGAATGTAGCGACAACCGTGAAGGGACTTCTGGATTCGGCAACGGTTGCGGAGACCGAGGTTACTCTGACGGCAAACTGGAAGGAGATCACCTATACTGTTAAGTATAATATGAATGACGGAAGAGGTGTGATGGATGTCCAGGAGAATGCAGCGGTCGGGGATGACTTGATGCCGTGCTCAGTGACCAGAGAAGGATATGAATTTGCAGGCTGGGCTACAGAGGCAAATGGTGCGAAGGTTCTTGACGATCTGGCAGCTCTGACGAGCGCAGTTGTTGCTAAAGCGAACGCAAACAAGGAAATCACCCTGTTCGCAGTATGGGCTCCGTTGTATACCATCATCGACCCAAGTAGAGCTTCTTTCACCATTGAGGTGGATGAAAAGGATAAGGACGTTGCAGTTGCGGGCGCTAAGGTTACGTTGACACCGAGTGAACCGCTGACTGAGGAGAAGGAGGTCACAGTTTCATATACCTTGAGCGGAGAGCCTACTAAGGTTGAGGTTGTGGAAAAGACTGAGGAGGGTAAATATACTTTCACGATGCCTGCGGCTGACGTGACGGTAGCAATAAGGACCAAGACCTATGCGATCACCAACAACGCAGACACAGTTGTTACATCTGTAAAGGTCGGAGACAATGAAGTTAGAGCGGCAGAGAAGGAAGCCGTGGTTGTTCTGGGCCTTGCAGATGCTCTGGACAATCAGGAGATCGTTGTAAGCACGGCTGAGGGCACGGTTGAAGTGACCAAGGTCGAGGACAAGACCTATAACTTCACAATGCCTGGTGAGGCTGTTACAATTACAATTAGGCCCTTGCAGTGATCTCACAATGGGCTAAAACGCTGAAGCCATTGGGAGGAAGCAAACTCGAGACCGCCGTTAATTATACGATCAATCACGAGGAACACTTCAGGAACTATTTAAAGGATGGTCGTATTGCCCTTAGTAATAACAGAGCCGAACGCTCCGCAAAAACCTATGTGATGGGTAGAAAGAACTTTCTATTCCACGATACTGTGGCGGGCGCTGAAGCCAGCACGATGCTCTACAGCATCGTTGAAACAGCAAGAGCGAACAATCTGAACGTCTATCAGTATTTATTGTTCACACTTTCTGCGGTGTCAGGCTATGAAAAGCAGCTTGGAAACATCGAGAATTACCTTCCGTGGACAGATTTTATACAGGATAGATGTCATATCTCAGTCGCCGGGTCAATCGAGGAGGAAGACTACTCAGTATGACCTGATCCTGAGATACATAAAGCCAAAAAAACGGCTACACCAAACGACTGTAACTGTAATCCGATAGGATAGCATGCAGAGTCTGTTTAGTGTAGCCGGTATTTTATAAAGCGCTTACGGTATAATAAGCGAGATGTCGAGGTAGAGGATAAACTCCGTCAGGTACTACCAATGCCTCCGGAATCCGTATGGCGCGAGATGTGGGAGAACGAAAGGATCAATGATAGGGGAGTACTGTTGGATATGGAGTTAGTCCAAAGGGCTATAGAAACTAATCATGAACGCGAATGTTAAGTTCCAGAGCGGCTATTGGTCTGTGGATCAGTACGGGACCTACCGCGAGGCTCAGCAGCGGAAGCTTGATGTGTTTTATGCCAACGACAGGCTGACGGAGGCGCAGTACGAAGAGCTTACCGGGCTGTGGATAGAATAGATGCTGCCTTGTTAATCACCCAATCCTATGGTACTATTAAGGTCGTAGGAGGTGATCATTATGAGTGAAATATTTACTCCGAAGACGAAGGAGGAGTTCCTTGCGTCAGTGGATCTAGGGCTTGCTCAGTTAGACGCTGGAGAGGGTAGAGATGCGTTCGAGTCATTCGATGATATTACTTCACAGCTGGAGGCCGGATACAGAGCCATGAAAGCTACTCATGAGTCGCGGGAAAAGAAAGCAGCGACTCTATCATGAAGGAGTATCGAGTGATTCTTGCTCCTGAAGCCGAAGAACAGATAGGGCGATATTTGGCATATCTCCTGTTTGTTTTACAGAGTGAGCAAGCCTATGATGCGGTAAAGGCGGATGGCTGTTTACCAACAAAGAGTTGATATTTATAAATCGCCCATGCGTTCCTAACCGCGAGAGTTCTTTAATGGCACCAGCCTGATGCCTCTACCTGATGTGACTCAGGCTGCTTTTATTTTTCTAACAGGCTCCGCATTCTTTATCTTAAGATCCTTGATCCCGCCTGCCTTCAGGATCTGATATGCCGCGTTCACATCAGCGTTGATGCATACCCCGGCATTGCTGCAAAACAGCCCCCTGTGGATACGTCTCGACTTGTTGTAAAAATTCGCCTTTGGCATTTCTCCATCCAGATAGCTTGTCCCGCTCGTATACGCTTCTTCAACGACACATACTTCGATCCCTTTCAGCGCTGCCTTGTACCGGATCATTTCGATCAGGACCAGGTGGGGTATCGCAACGAAGTTCTGGTTTGTTCTGTTTCCCAGCTTTACGTTTTGCTTCCACCCTTTATTGTTTCCAGGACAATACTCTCTTTTCAATCCTATGCAGAAAGGAATATCCGGCTATCTGGCTTCAAAGATTTTGTCGGAGACATCGAAACCATCAAGTTAGTGATTGATGATATAGCGGAGATAGCACGCGACTTTCCTAAAATCCTTGACGGAAAAGAAGGCGCCATCTTGGAGCTTGACTACAACCTTGGCTCTGACTTTGCGGCGACGGTGTCCGGTCATATTATTCATCTGAACGGTGGCTATTTTGCAGATGTGGATGAAATGCAAGAAGAGTACGCAGAAGGCGTAGCAAAGAGACGGTTTGTGAAAGGAACGGATTGGCGTGCTATTGCAAGGCACGAGACGGGTCATGTCGTAGCAAACTTATACCACATCAATCCGATGGAGATTGCGCATACTATCAAAGCGGGGAAAAGCAGAGCGAGGATTTTAGAGGACTTGGAGGATGACCTATCTCTGTATTCGGCTGAATACGAGGACGGCCGTGAGATTATATCTGAATGCTTTTCGGCGTTTTATAGCAAGACAGGAAATCCGTTTGCGGAAGATTACATTGCTCTTTGCAAGGAGGTGGTGGTCGATGAAGTCATATAGCGAGGCTATGTATTGGAGAGAGAACAAGGCATGGTATGTGGTGAACGATGAAAAGGATCGTTTTGAGCTGACTAAGAAAGCTACTCCGAGGGCTGTGGAGAGTTTCAAGATGTATTTACGACAGAATAACTTGCCTGACAGCCCTGTTCCTGTAAATTATGGGAATGGAGAAGCGATGATTTGAGAGGGAATGGGAGAGCTTCGGCTCTCCTGTTTTGGTTTTTAAAGGTAAGCGCTTTATAAAATACCGGCTACACTAAACAGACTCTGCATGCTATCCTATCGGATTATAGTTTGTGGCTAATTTTTCAGGCATCCGATAGGAATGACATATACGCCGTCTTCACGCTTATAACCATATTCAGTCGCGGTTATGACAAGCTTAAGATCCGGCAGTCTTAGCGGAACCTGTTTTTCCTTTTTGTTGTACTCTCCAATGAGTCTTTCTATCTTGCATAGATGTTCGGCGCCCATATCAATTTCTTTACTTCCGAGTTTGAATTCTATCAGAGCATATCGCCCATCCTTAAGATGGAGTACTGCATCCGCTTCTAAACCATAGCGATCATGGTAATATGAGACTTCTCCGTTCATTCCGGAGGAATAAATCTTTAGGTCTCTGATACATAATGACTCAAAAAGGAAACCTAAGGTCTTGAAATCGGTATTGAAGTAGTCAGGCGAAAGACCAAGTGCTGCTACTGCTATGGATGGATCCACTAGATTTCTTTTGTTACCGGATCTGATTGCTTCTTTTGAACGGATTGCGGGACACCATGCAGGAAGTTCGTCTATTATGTATAAATCTTCAAGATCATGGAAATAATCATAGAAAGTAGGCTTTGATATTCCCGTTGCCTGCGAAGTATCTGAAAAAATGGTTTTTGTTTCTGCCAAAGTACATATATTTCTTGAATAGGATCTTATCAGGCGTTCTGCCCATAAAGGATTCCTTTTAACATGGCTGATATTAGAAATATCAGTATGACAAGTCTGATAAAAGAGATCAGATGCGATAGAAAGCGCAGCTTCCCTGTTCTCGACATCAATACTTTGCGGCCATCCGCCACGACAGATAGCATAGATCAGGTCGTCAATCGTCAGCTTAGACTCTTCCCATTCGATATCCTTTCCTTCAAAAAGATCCATAAGCGAAACTGTACCCGAAGACTCGCCGCTCTCATACAGACTCATAGGAAACATACGAAGTGTTGAAATCCTCAGTGTTCCGGTATGAGCCGTTTCAACCTTCTGGGAAGATGAGCCGGTAAGGATATACTGACCTTTTAATCCGGAGTCGTCCACGCTTTTACGTATTGCTCCCCAAATTTTCGGAGCATCCTGCCATTCGTCAAACAGCCTTGGTTTATCTCCGATCAGAAGCTTTGAAGGCATGTTTTCGGCAACGGACAAAAGTCTTTCTCGGGCATCTTCATCTTGAAACTCTATATAGCTATTTGCATAATGCTTTGCAGTTGTTGTTTTTCCACAGCCCTTTGGTCCCACGATTAATGTTGCACCAAAAGCCTCGAGCTTTAGTTCTAACGCGGAATCAGTTATTCGGTTGCGATATATCTTTTCTGTATTATCCATATGTTATTCACCTCAAGGATAATCATACTTCATTTAACATATATGTGCAATCCTGTTTTACATTTATGAGGTTAAGCATCTTACACATATGTGATATAATATTTTACAGATTTGTGGCAGCAATTTAAGGGATTGTCTCGAGGGCAGTCAAAAAGGGGTCAAAAAAGGTAAGTAAAAAGACCATAATGACCCCAGGGGACGGAGTCAGGGGACCATTTTGGAACAAAAAATAATGGGGACGGCGTAATCACTTCTGCCGTCCCCATTTTGTTTGATTTTTTTCAGCCCAGCATTCCCGTGATCTTTCCTACTGCATCAGCAACGCCGCCGGCGGGAAGCTTGTCCTTGATCTGGTCGGCGATATTCTTGATATCATCCGCCGAGAAATTCTCTCCGACAAGGCTCTTTACCGTACCGATAGGATCGCCCTTGAACTTCGAAAGAAGATCGGGGTCTCCGGTAAACTTTGCAACGAGCTTTGCAACTTCAGCTTTGATGTCCATTTGTCATCCTCCTTTTAAAATCAGTGTTAATATGCATTTCACTTCATCTTTTTGATCTCATCTATCGCCGCCTTTGCGTCCTCGCTCAGCGAAGCTCCCTCAAGCGACGAAACGAGCTTATCAGCAGCTGCTTCGAGATGCTCATATTTTTCTCTCGAGATCAGCTCGGTCTTTTGCTTTGTGATATCCGAGATGAAAACATAATATAGATCGCCGTACTCCGGACTGTAGCCGAAATGCCCGTAATCATCCACCCAGCGTATCTCCCCGTCCTTTCTTATGATGCGGTACTCAACGTGGTCAAAGCTGTCGCCTTCGTCCGAGTCGATCTGTGAATCGATGGAGCCCTGGATCAGATGGAAGTCGTCGGGATGCACCATTCCATTGAAGGTGAAGCCCGTGAGTTCCTTGAATTCGTCGATGTCCTTGCAACCGTAGATATCGCATACTCGCTGGTTTGCGTATATCAGTTCCCTTTTCTCATCCTCTTTGTAAATGAAAAAACCTCCGGGAATAACGCTCGACATCTGCCATACCACGGGCAGTGTGTATTTTGTGAGTGAAAAATCGTCAGAATAGCGATCCCTGCGCGAAGTGTTTGCAGCCAACTTTTATCCTCCCTTCATCTGTGGCACAAAACCGCCTTTCCCGATTATACACTATCCCGACGACTTGCGGAAGACGGCAGGCTATTTTATAATAGCAAAATGGTCCCAGGGGACGGAGTCAAGGGACCAAAAACCCCGGGACCAAAAACCCCGGGACCAAAAACCCCGGGACCAAAAACCCCGGGACCAAAAACCCCGGGACCAAAAACCCTGGGACCAAAAACCCGGGACCAAAACCCCTGGGACCAAAAACCCTGGGACCAAAAAACCCGGGACCAAAAACCCGGGACTTAAAACATACACGAAAGGCCATTCAAAATGTCAGAAGAATTAAAAACAAACGATCCGCTTTCAGACTGCGGTTGCGAGAGCAAAAGAGTAGTCCAGTCCGAATATGACAGAAATATGGAAGTCGACCTTCTCGTAAAGCGCATACTCAAGGATTACGAAGGCGGGCGCGACATTGACAAGACCGACTTTTACGACCGGCCCGGCCGCGAAGCCGTCCACAATATCACGGACAACCTCATCAGGATCGTATTTCCGGGCTTCTACCGCGACAAGACCTTCAAGAGCTACAATGCCTACGGGAATCTGACTGTCCTGATCGAAGATGTCATTTACAATCTCTCAAAGCAGATCGCAAAGGTAATGAAATACATAAGCGACGGGAAGGATCTTGACGAAAAGATGCTTCAGAGCCAGGCTCACTGCATGGCAGTGACCTTCTGCAACCGCATCCCGAATGTCCGTGCAGTCTTGAATACCGACCTCGAAGCCACTTATGACGGCGATCCCGCGGCCTACAACAAGGACGAGATCGTGTTGTCCTACCCGGGCCTTCTCGCAACAACCGTGAACCGCCTCGCGCACGAGCTCTTTCTTCTGAAGATCCCGCTCATCCCGAGGATAATGACCGAATACGCCCATTCCCGCACCGGCATCGACATCCATCCGGCGGCCAAGATCGGCTCTTATTTCTTTATCGACCACGGCACGGGCATCGTGGTGGGCTCGACCACGGAGATCGGAAACCACGTGAAGATATATCAGGGTGTGACGCTCGGCGCGCTTTCGACTTCTGAAGGCCACGCGCTCCACGGGATCAAGCGTCATCCCACTATCAAAGATAATGTCACAATATACTCCGGCGCTTCTATCCTCGGCGGCGACACAGTGATAGGCGAAAATTCCGTCATCGGTTCAAATGTCTTCATTACGCATTCGATTCCTCCGGATACCCGCGTTACCATCAAAAATCAGGAGCAGACCTACCGCGCGAAGGACGGCTCCATGATATTCAGGGACAACAAATGACTCCTGAAAAAAAACGACTTATCACAAAACTGCGGCTGAAAGACGCTCTCATAATCATTCTTGGCTCGACCCTTCTCACGATCGCTGTCAAGTATATCCTGGACCCCTCCGGCCTCGTGACCGGAGGCGTTTCCGGTCTTGCCATTATTGTAAAGAGCCTCTCCGGGCAGTATCTTTCACTTGAGATCCCGCTCTGGGTCACAAACGTGGCGCTTAATGTCCCGATCTTTCTTTACGCCTGGGCAAAGGACGGGGCGCGCTCCCTCGTCCGGACAGGGCTTGCCTTTGTGGTGAACTCGATCGAGCTTTGGATCTTCCCTGATTATCAGCTTTTCCCGATCGACAATCTTTTTCTCGTCTCACTTTTCGGCGGCCTTCTTTTCGGGCTCTCGTCCGGGATCCTGCTTTCCGTACGCGCGACCAGCGGCGGCACGGATCTTCTCGGAAAGGCGCTCCATAGGACCTTCCGGAGCGTATCTGTCGGAACCCTTATCCAGATACTTGACGGGATAGTCGTAGTCCTGGGCTTCCTTACCTTCGGTCTCGAAAAGTCGCTCTATGCCCTGTTTTCGATATTTATAATGGGGCGTCTCACGGATCTGGTGGTAGACACCGGAAAGAAAGCAAAGATGTGCATGATCTTTTCGGAGTCCTTGAACGACATAGCGGATTCGATAATCAATGACCTTAACCGGGGCTGCACATCCCTTCACGCGACAGGCATGTATTCGGGGAAGGACAAAAATGTCCTCCTCTGCGTTTGCTCAAAGAACGACCTTCCGCTCGTGAAGGACATCGTGAAGCTGCACGACCCGAAGGCCTTTTTCATTATCTCAAATATCAGCGAGGCGATGGGAGAGGGCTTCTCGTCCCTCAAAAACGGCAACGCGCTATAACCAAAGCCGCCTGATCCGCCGATCAACAAGACGCGCTATAACCAAAGCCGCCTGATCCGCCGATAAACAAGACGCGCTCTGAACAAAAACACCAAGAACCGCACCGCTTCACCAATTTAGAAAGGATCATTCCATGAAGAACTTATCCGAACTCCTCACAGGGCTTGACTACCGCATCCTCCAGGGCAGCCTTGAAATGATAGAGAAGACAGATATCACCGCCCTTATCTCTGATTCCCGCAAAGCCACAGAGGGCGCGCTCTTTGTCTGCATCAGGGGCGCCAATAGCGACGGCCACTCCTTTGCCGCGGCAGTTGCGGATGTCGGCGCAAAATGCCTGATCGTCGAGGAGCCCGTTGATGTGCGTAGCGACTGCATCGTCCTCAAAGTCAATAATACCCGGAATGCCCTTGCCCTCCTTTCCGCAGCCTGGTTCGACCATCCGGACCGCTCTGTAAAAGTAATAGGCATCACAGGCACGAAGGGCAAGACCACGACCACCTACATGATCAAGAATATCCTTGAAAACGCCGGGAAAAAGGTGGGCCTCATCGGAACGATCGAGACCATCATCGGTGATGAGCACATCCCCTCAAAAAACACGACGCCCGAATCCTATGTCGTATTTGATTATCTTTCAAGGATGAGAGATGCCGGGATCGGCATCTGCGTAATGGAGGTAAGCTCCCAGGGCCTAATGCTCTCAAGGGTAGACGGCATTGATTTTGAGATCGGGATATTTACAAATATCTCTCCCGACCACATCGGAAAGAACGAGCACAAGGATTTCGATGATTATCTTCACTGCAAGAGCCTGCTGTTTACGAAGTGCAAAAAGGGCATCATAAATAATGACGATATCCACAAAACCGACATCATCAGGGACGCAACCTGCGAGATCGAGACCTTCGGGTTTTCGGGCGGCTGCGACTACCGCGCGACGGACCTCTCATTCGAAAATGAGAGCGGCGCGCTTTCGATCAGATTCCATGTATCGGGGAAATGCGATCTTGACTGCACGGTCTCAATGCCGGGCCGCTTTTCCGCCATGAATTCGCTTGCCGCGATAGCGGTATGCAGGCACTTCAACGCATCCGAAGGCGACATCAAAAAAGCCCTCCAAAGTACAAAAGTGAAGGGCAGGATCGAAAGCTTCCCCCTCCCCGAAAAATACAACTGCACGGTACTTATTGACTATGCCCACAACGCTGTGAGCCTTGAAAGCCTGCTTGAAACCTTGAAGGAATATCAGCCCAAGCGCATAGTCACGCTCTTTGGCTGCGGCGGCAACAGGGCGGCAGAGCGCCGCTATGAGATGGGCGAGGTAAGCGGCCGCCTTTCCGACTTTACGATAATCACGAGCGACAATCCCCGCTTCGAGGACCCGCTTCAGATAATGAAGGACATTGAAACCGGGATCAAAAAGACGGCCGGCGAATATACGATGATCGAAGACCGCTTTTTGGCCATCAAATACGCCCTGTCAAATTCGAAGGATGGCGATGTCATAGTCCTTGCCGGAAAAGGGCATGAGGACTATCAGGAGATCAAAGGAAAGAAATACCCGATGGATGAGAGAGAGCTTCTTTCCCGCGCAGTAGAGGAGCTTTCCTGAAATTGGGCAATTTCGCTGATATTATAATAGATCTTAATTCAAAGAGTCTTGACAAAACATTTCAATACTCTGTGCCCGACGACCTGCTTCCCCTTATCTCTCCGGGAACGCAGGTTGTAGTTCCTTTTGGGCAAAGAGAAATAAAAGGGATCGTTGTCTCTCTTTCCGATTCACCCAAAATTGATGAGAGCAAGCTGAAAGACATCAAGGAAGTCCCCAAAAAACAAAAAAAGATAATGGGCGACCTTCTTACACTCTCCTCCTGGATGAAGGAGTATTATGCCTGCACATTGAATCAGGCGCTTCGGACCTGTCTTCCCGTAAAGGAAAAGATAGAGAGGCGTCGAAAAAAAGCCCCGGAGCAGGAGAGCGCAGCAAAGGCCCCTGAAATACCAAAGATCGAACCAACCCTCTCAGACGCCCAGCAGAAGGCACTCGATACCTTCAAAAGCTCTTATGACAACGGCGATCGAAAGCCCTTCCTTCTCTACGGCGTGACAGGCTCCGGCAAGACAGAGGTCTATATCAGGATGATAGAGCACGTGCTTTCAATGGGAAAGCAGGCGATCGTCCTGATCCCGGAAATATCATTGACCTATCAGACCTTGTCCCGCTTTTACTCCCGTTTTTTGGACAAGGTCGCAGTCATCCATTCAAGGCTTTCAAATGGCGAGAGGTCATATTATTTTGAAAAGGCGGAGCGTGGAGAAGTCTCTGTAATGGTGGGACCGAGAAGCGCCCTGTTTACCCCGTTTCCGGACATTGGCCTGATAATAACAGACGAAGAGCAGGAGACCTCATACAAGAGCGAAAATGCCCCAAAGTACCACGCACGCGAGGTCGCATATGAAAGAGCAAAAATCACCAATTCCGCTCTCGTCTTTGGTTCCGCAACTCCTTCGCTTGAAATATTTGAAGAAGTGAGGAAAGGAAATATCACGCTCCTTTCTCTTCCAAACAGGATCAATGACCGCAGAATGGCGCATACCGTGATAGTCGATATGAGGCAGGAGCTTAAGCGCGGCAATATGTCTATGCTCTCAAAGCAGCTTTCAGACGCCCTCACAGAGACTCTTCAAAAAAAAGAGCAGGCCATGCTGTTTTTGAACCGCCGGGGGCTCATGGGCTTCATAAGTTGCCGCTCCTGCGGCCATGTGATAAAATGTCCCCATTGCGACGTTTCGCTGACATTGCACAGGGACAAAAGGCTCCATTGTCATTATTGCGGCTATTCAACCGACAATGTTGACAAGTGCCCGGAGTGCGGTTCAAAATACATAGGCTCCTTCAAGCCCGGGACTGAGAAGGTCGAGGCCTTTCTTAAGAAAAAATATGAAAATGCGCGTGTCCTTCGTATGGATCACGACACGACGCGCGAAAAGGATTCCTACGAAAAGCTCCTTTCAGCCTTTGCAGCAGGGGAAGCAGACATCCTGATCGGGACGCAGATGATAGTGAAGGGGCATGATTTTCCCAATGTCACATTGATGGGGATACTTGCCGCCGATATGTCACTTAATGCCCTTGATTTTCGGAGCGCGGAGCGGACCTTTGATCTCATTACCCAGGCCGCCGGACGCTCGGGCCGGGGCGAAAAGGAAGGTGTCGTCTTCATCCAGACCTACCGCCCGGACAGTTATGCGATCACCGCTGCCGCAGCGCAGGACTATGAAGCGTTTGAAAAAGAGGAAGCCGCGTATCGAAGATTAATGAGCTACCCGCCTTTTTCCCACATGCTCCTTCTTCAGTTCATCGGGAGAAAAAAGGAAAAGCTCATGGAAGCCGCGGAATTTACATTTTCGATCATCAGGGAAAATGACCCCGGGCTTTTTCTTATGCAGCCCCGCGATGCCGGGATATCAAAGATAGATGACGAATACAGGATGGCAGTGACAGCAAAGGATGACGACAGAGGGCGCCTTGAAAACGCGGCAGCGCTTGTTTCAAATGCCCTCCTTACGGAAAAGGTCTTTTCGCAGACAGAAGTTTTTTTTGATTTTGATCCCGTTCGCGGGTTCTAAAAAAACAAAAAAACGCGGACAAAAAAACCACCCGCCCCACAATACGCGGGTATCAAAACAGAAAGTCAGGTAAATTCATGGCACTTAGAGAGATAAGGCTCGAGGGAGACCCCGTGCTCACAAAAGAATGCAAAGCGGTCAAGGACCTTACCGAAAGGCAGAAGGTCCTCATCGAGGATATGCTTGAAACCATGTATGATGCGGACGGAGTAGGACTTGCGGCACCGCAGGTCGGAGTGCTCCGCCGTATATGCGTGATAGATGTCGGAGACGAGCACGGCCCTTATATACTCATCAATCCAAAGATAATATCAAAAGAAGGCGAGCAGACAGGGCAGGAGGGCTGCCTCTCCGTGCCCGGCAAGGCAGGAAATGTGACGCGCCCCATGAAGGTCAAAGTTGAAGCCAAGGACCTTGACATGAACACACAGACCTATGAAGGAGAAGGCCTCCTTGCGCGCGCCTTCTGCCACGAGATAGACCACCTCGACGGCCATATGTATACAGAGATCGCGGAAGGCCCCTTGTATGAAGTGAGAGCTGAGGACGAAGAGGACGAAGAAGACGGATCAAACAACGGGAATGGTGACGATCTATGAAAGTAATATTTATGGGTACTCCCGACTTTGCGGGAAATGTCCTTGCAGCTCTTTTTGAAAAGCACGAGATAGTCCTTTGTGTGACTCAGCCTGACAAGGAGAGCGGAAGAGGAAAGGATATCCATTTTTCTGCGGTCAAGCAATTTGCACTTGAACACGATATCCCGGTGTTTCAGCCAAAGAAGATCAGGGAAGAAGAAGCGATAGAGCGCCTTTCGGAGATAGAAGCTGATATCATTGTTGTTGCTGCATTCGGGCAGATCCTTCCCAAAGAGATCCTTTTCATGAAGCACTTTGGAGCAGTGAATGTCCACGCTTCACTCCTTCCGAAATACCGCGGTGCCTCACCCATCCAGTGGGCAATATTGAACGGTGACGAGTTTACGGGCATTACCACAATGCAGATGGGAGAAGGTCTTGACGACGGAGACATCCTTCTTCAGGAAAAGACAAGGATAGAAGCAAACGAGACCGGCGGCTCTCTTTTTGAAAAGCTTTCCGGGCTCGGCGGCCGTCTCATAAACGAAACCCTTGACGGCCTTTCAAAAGGCACCATCAAAAACAGACCTCAGGAGCATGACAAGGCAACAAAGGTAGGCCTTATCACAAAGGATATGGGGCATATTGATTTTACGAAGAGTGCTTATGACATCGAAAGGATGATAAGGGCCTTCAATCCCTGGCCCTCCGCATACTCAAGGCTTTCAAACAAGGTCGTAAAGCTCTGGAGCGCAAAGGCCTGCGAAAATCTCCCGTCCGACCTTTTAAAGGAAGGTGAAAAGCTTTCAACCGGTGAGATGATCAGATACCACGACACACTTTATATAAAGACAGGCTTTGGCTATCTCATGCCCGAAGTCATCCAGCTCGAAGGCAAAAAGAGGATGGCGGTTTCAGATTTTCTGAGAGGACATGAGATCAAGACCGGTGATTTCCTTGCCTGACAAAAACGATATGCCCGACCAAAACCGGATTTTTGACGAAACAAAAATGCCTGAAAAATACAATGACAGATTCATGATCTATGATGCCCTTTTTTCCTACTTCAGGGGAGAAAGGGTGCCTTCATCTTCACTCATCAATCTTTCTCTTTCGCGTCTTCTTTCAACAAGATATGTGATAGGCCGCCTTTCAAGCGTTCCCGTAAAGAAGATCAAAAAGCCTGTTCTTGCCGCCCTCACAGGCGCGATCTCTGAAATCCTTTTCTCAGTGGATCCGGACACATACGCACTCTGCGACAGCGCGACAGCCTATGTGAAAAAGCGGGGCCTTTCCGGGCTCAGCGGCTTTGTCAATGCCATAGTAAGAAGAGCGGCGAGGGAAAAAGATGATCTTCTGAAAGAGATCGAAACAAAAAGTGACAGTGAGATACGCTTCTCACTTCCGAAGCTCATAGCCGGATCACTTTCAAATGACTACGGCTCAAAAAAAGCCGGACTCATCGCCGAAGCCTTCTTTAAAAGGCGTTTTACCCATCTCTTCATCCCGGGCTTGTTGGAACCGGTCGAAAAAACCATTGAGAGTCTTTCAAAAAAAGGCTTCGTCCTGAAAAAAGACGACTCCAAACTTGAGGGCTATTATCTTGAAAGATCAACAGAAGGAAACTCCCTGGTCGCCTCAGACGAATTTCAAAGGGGGCTCATCTATCTCATGGACCGCTCCTCAATGGCCCCGGCTGAGGCCTTCCTTTCAATAAAAGAGAGTCTCCTTGAAAAACCCGACATTCTTGATCTTTGCGCTGCTCCCGGCGGGAAAAGCCTGACAATTGCGGCTATCACGCATGATAGCGGAAACTTTCTCTCCTGCGACATTTCAGAAGAAAAGGTGTCTTTGATCCGCGAAAACATTGAACGCCTGAAGATCAGGTCCATCAAACCCCGCGTAAATGACGCTTCTGTCTTTAACCCCGAATTCAAAGACCGCTTTGATGCAGTCATTTGTGATGTACCCTGCTCGGGATTCGGCGTCTTAGGGCGAAAGCCGGCCATCCGATACCGCCACGACGAAGACTCACTTCAAAGCCTTCTTTCCCTCCAGAAAAAGATAGTCGAAAATGCCGCGTCATATGTTAAATACGGAGGCTTCATCATCTACTCGACCTGTACTCTCAGGAAGGCGGAAAACGAAGACATGGTGGAATATCTTTTGAAAACAGCTCCCGATATCCATGAGATCTCAAACAAAACCTTCTTCCCCGATGAAGGCGATTTTGACGGCTTTTTTGTTTCGCTCCTTAAAAAAGGTGAAAAGCTATGACAGATATATTGTCAATGACATATGAAAAACTTCTCGATCTCGTAACAACAGACCTTTCTGAAAAGCGCTTCCGGGCGGACCAGATATTCACCTGGCTTCATCAGAGAAGAGTGAAAAGCTTTGATGAGATGACAGATCTGTCAAAGCCCCTCAGGGATCGCCTTTCAAAAGAGGCCTTCATCACATACCCGAAGATCATCAAAAAGCTTTCTTCAAAGATTGACGGAACGATCAAATATCTTTTTGAAATGGCGGACGGCGAAAGGATAGAGTCTGTCCTGATGCGCTACAAAACAGGCCTTTCAGTCTGTCTTTCAAGTGAGGCAGGCTGTCCCATGGGCTGCCGTTTCTGCGCCTCCGCGCAAAACGGAAAGTCCCGTGATCTCACGCCCGGCGAGATACTTTCGCAGCTTTATTCGATAGAAGATGATATCGGTGAGCGCGTGAGCCACGCAGTCCTTATGGGAACGGGAGAGCCCCTTGACAATTACGAAAACGTGATCTCCTTCCTTCACATTGTCTCCGACAAAAGAGGGCAGGATATGTCCCTTCGAAATATCACGCTCTCAACCTGCGGTATCGCACCAAATATCAAAAGGCTCGCGGAAGAAGGCCTTCCTATCACACTTGCTCTTTCCCTTCATTCCCCGATCCAGTCCGAAAGAGAAAAGATAATGCCGATCGCAAAGGTCTATCCCCTACCGGATGTTATGGAAGCCTGCCGTTATTATTTTGAAAAAACAAAGAGAAGGGTAACTCTTGAGTATTCTCTCATGAAGGGCGTAAACGACAGGGACGTCGACGTCGAAGCGCTCAAAAAGATCACAAAGGACTTCCCCTGCCACGTGAACCTGATTCCCGTAAACCCCGTGAGAGAGGCTTCATTCAAGGCTCCCGGGCATTCAGAAGTCCTTGATTTCAGAAAAAAAGTTGAAAAGTGCGGGATAAATGTTACTATTAGAAGGGAACTTGGACGGGACATTGAAGGAAGCTGCGGGCAGCTTCGAAATGCTCCTGCCAAAAATAATGAAAGGAAAAGCTGATGATCTTTTACGGGCTTACCGACAAAGGGAGAATGAGACCGCAGAATGAGGATTTTCTTTTTGCGTCCGATCTTCCCGTCGGTGGACTTCCAAATCTCTTTGCGGTAGCAGACGGGATGGGAGGCCACAACGCCGGAGAATATGCCTCGGAATGCGCTATAGAAGCGCTTCTTGAGTGCCTTCGCCGCGAAAACGAAAAAGACCCTGTCAGAGCCCTTTCCTCTGCGGTCTCCTTTGCAAACGAAAAGGTTTATGATATCGGAGCAAGGGATCCTTCAAAGGCCGGGATGGGCACTACCATAGTCTGCGCCGTTTTTGAAGGAGACACACTCACTGTCATGAACGTCGGCGACAGCCGGCTTTATGCGACAGGGGACAATTTCATACGCCTTGTCACCCGCGACCATTCCGTAGTTGAGGAACTGGTCCGGATAGGTGCGCTTTCAGAGGAGGCAGCGGAATTTCACAAGGACAGGCACAAGATAACGAGGGCCGTCGGCGCCGAAAGAAGGGTGATTCCCGACTTCTTCACCGTGGATATGAAGAAAGAGGGCGTCTCACAGCTCCTTCTTTGCACGGACGGTCTTTCAAACGAGCTTACGGGTGAGGAGCTCTTTTCCATTTTGAAGGCTCCTCTTCCCTTAAAGGAAAGGGCAAAGCGCCTGGTCAATGCCGCAAACGAGAACCACGGCGCCGACAATATCACAGCTCTCATAGTAGAGCCATATAGTGAGGTGGATTACAATGGATAATTCTATAAGCATTCCAAACGGAACTCTCTTGCAGAACCGTTATGAGATCCTTGACAAGGTTGGAACAGGCGGGATGAGCGATGTTTATCTTGCTCATGATACCGCTCTGAACCGCCAGGTTGCAGTCAAGGTTTTAAAGACCGAGTTTGCCGAGGACAAGACTTTTGTCACGAAATTCCGGGCAGAGGCCCAGAGCGCTGCAAACCTTGAGCATCCGAATATCGTGAGTATCTATGATGTCGGATCTGAGGGCGCCCTCTATTACATCGTGATGGAATATGTGGAGGGCATTACTTTAAAGACCTATATTTCAAAGAAGGGCCGCCTCACCTACAACGAAGCGCTCTCCATCGCGATACAGGTCGGCCGCGGCATCGAATCCGCCCACAACAAGGGCATAGTCCACCGCGACATCAAGCCGCAGAACATCATTATCTCAAAAGAGGGTAATGTCAAGGTCATGGACTTTGGTATCGCCCGCGCCGCATCCTCAAATACCATAAGCGCCGAGCTCATGGGCTCCGTGCATTATGCCTCTCCCGAGCAGGCGAGGTCGGGCTATGTCACATTCACAAGCGACATCTATTCCCTCGGTATCGTGATGTACGAGATGGTGACCGGGCGTGTTCCTTATGACGGTGACACTGCGGTCTCGATCGCGATCCAGCATATCCAAAGCGAGATGGTGCCGCCATCGGCTTATGCTCCCGATCTTCCGACCGCGGTAGAGAGGATCATCCAAAAGGCCACGATGAAGAGTCAGGACAGGCGTTATCAGACCATGTCCGATATGCTCGTCGACTTAAAGAAGGCGCTCATCAGTCCCGATGACGACTTTGTTATTATCCCTGAGGCCGAAAATCCGGGCCTTTCCGACACGAAGATCATTACCGAAGAGGAGCTTCGTGAGATCCAGGAAAAGACAAACGAGTCTTCGATCGAGAACAATATGTCCCCGAGAACCCAAAACGGCTCTCAGAAATCGAAGAAGAACAAAAACAGGAACAAAGGTGAAAACCAAAATAAGCCTGATGATGACGACGATATGAAGGTCGCGGCCGCAGTCACAGCAGGCGCTGCAGCGGCAGCCGCAGCAGGAGCGTCAAAAGACAGCGTAAAGGTCAAGGCCGCGTCCGCTCTTGATGAAGGAAATAGCACCGTTCAAAAAGCCGCATCGGGTGTGAGCGCATCAAAGGGCGATCCTCTCGCACCAAAGAAAAAGCCTTCATCCTCAAGGAGTGATGACGATCTTGATGATGACGAAGATGCTGAAAATCCGAAGCTTGACAGGATAATGACCTTCCTTGGCATTGCGGCTGCGGTTGTGATCGCTGCGATAGTCCTGGTTCTTCTGGTTCAGGTCTTTGGCCCGAGAGGAAGCCAGAAAGCAAACCAGAACAGCTCTGCAGCTTCAAGTACCCAGGCGTCCTCTGCAACATCAAATTCATCTTCTTCAGCCAAGACTTCATCAGCTGATGCGTCCGAGGATGTGAAGGTTCCTTCACTTCTCGGAAAGACCGTCAATGAAGTCAAGAAGGTTCTTTCAGACCTTCATCTCGGCTTCAAGGACGGCGGCGAAACCTCGTCTGAAAAATATGAAAAGGGTCAGGCCTGCGCCCAGACCCCGAACGACGGAATTCTCGTAAAGAGAAATTCCCAGGTTACGGTAGTCTTTTCATCAGGCGTCGGCGATATCGAGATCCCGTCCGTAAAGGGATTTGATGAAGCAAATGCGATAAAGACTCTCGAGGATGCAGGATTCAAATATTCCCGTACATACAGCTACTCCTCCACGGTTCCTCAGGGCAAGGTCATTTCACAGCGCCCGTCCACAAAGGCAAAGAAGGGTGATGTCATTACACTTGAGATAAGCCAGGGTGTTGAGACGATCAGGGTACCGTCCCTGAAGGGAATGACCATAGATGAAGCGAGACACACTCTTGAGGAAAAGGGGCTTGCCCTCGGTGAGGAGACAAGCGAGTTCTCGGATTCAGTCGAGGCAGGAAAGATAATATCCCATACGCCCGCGGCGAATGTATACGCAAATGCCGGAGAGGCCGTAAATATCGTAGTCAGCAAAGGCCAGGAGGAGATCCTCTATACCTTCTCAGGAAGCATAGATTCGATCGATGATGTGACGACGGAATATACCCTTGTCGATGCAAACGGCACCGAGCTTGGAACATGGAAGGTAGGGGCAGGAGAGTCGCAGACCATCTCGGTTTCCGGCATCAAGACCGAGAACGGGACACTTCGATGGAAGACGATCCCGCCTACAACTCCTTCATCTTCAGCCGACAGCTCCGGCTCCTCATCCGGCGAAGAACCTGAGCCTCCCACCCCTGTAGCACCGAAGACCGGTGCCGAGGGAGTGACCTTCACGAGACAGTCCTGAAAACCCGATGCTTGGGAGGATAATAAAAGAATCAGCAGGTTTCTATTATGTGATACCGGGCGCATCCTCGCCCGACAAAGAGATATATCTTTGCCGGGCGAGAGGCATATTCAGAAAAAAGAGTGAGCGCCCTTCGGTCGGGGATATTGTTGATTTCTCCCTTACCGGCACAAAGGACGTGGAGGGCTCGGTCGACTCGATAAGAGAAAGAAAAAACCTCCTCTTTCGACCGCCCGTCGCAAATGTGGACCGCGTCCTTATTGTGTTTTCGGGCTCTGATCCCGCACCGAACCTCCTTCTTCTTGACAGGCTTCTCGTCTCGATGAAAAGGAAGGGGATCCCTGCCGCGATCTGCATCAACAAGTCCGATATCACTGAGGACCCGGTCCTTCTTGAACTCAAAGAGACATACGAGGGCGCATCTTACCCTGTCTTTATTACCTCAGCAAAGGAAAATGAGGGGCGGGAAGCACTCCTTTCCTTCATGAAAGGCGCTTTGACAGCGCTTGTCGGCCCCTCGGGAGTCGGAAAGTCCTCTATTATGAATATGCTTACCAAAACTGATCTTGCAAAGACAGGCGAGGTCGCAAAAAAGACCGGTCAGGGAAAGCAGACCACGAGGACATCTGAGATCTATGTGATAGAGGACGTTGAGAATACCTATGTCATGGATACTCCCGGTTTTTCCGCTTTTGACATAAGTGACCTTGATGAAAAGGAGCTCTTTCATTATTTTCCTGAGATCGAAAGGGAAAGCGGCGGCTGTTTCTTTAGAGGCTGTGTCCATATGGAGGAGCCTGAAGATAAATGCGCTGTGAAAGCTGCTCTTTCAAAGGGACTTATCAAAGAGAGCCGTTATAATAACTACAGGACCATATTTTCAGACTTAAGGTCGAAAAGGAGCTATAGATGAATTGTCTTTCACCTTCCATACTTTCTGCGGATTTTACCCGTCTCGGTGATCAGATCAGGGAAATGGACGAGGCCGGAGCTCAGTATGTCCATATTGATGTCATGGACGGGCTTTTCGTGCCCCAGATCAGCATAGGACTTCCGGTCCTTAAGTCCATAAGGCCGATAACCGAGAAGGTTCTTGATGTTCATTTGATGATCGAGGACCCGGACAGATATATAGAGGATTTCGTGAAGGCGGGAGCTGATATAGTGACTGTCCACGCCGAGGCCGCAAGGCATCTCGACCGGACGATAGCAAAGATCAAGGAGGCGGGCGCAATGGCAGGCGTTGCACTGAACCCCGCGACACCGCTCTCGGTCCTTGATTATGTCCTTCCGGAGTGCGATATGGTCCTCATAATGTCCGTAAATCCGGGCTTCGGAGGACAGAAATTCATTCCTTATACGATAGAGAAGCTTTTGAGCCTCAAAAAGATGATCAAAGCCCACTCACTCTCAACAGATGTGGAAGTTGACGGAGGTGTCAACTTAGAGAATGCATCCCGCATCCTTGATGCGGGAGCCAATATCCTCGTTGCGGGAAGCGCTGTATTTTCAAACGAGACGGGATCTATCACAGACAATGTGAGAGCCTTCTTAAAGCTGCTCGAATGACTCTTCGTTGAACTTCTCTGCTTCAGTGTTCAAAAAATCCGTCATATCAAGAAAACCCTGTTCACTGTAGGCTTCCGTATGAGTTTCTTTTTTTTCATCGGGAGTATTTTCGGACGAGAAAGGTCCGGGAAAGTATGTTGCAAGAAGAAGAGGGGCTTCCCCCTCTTTTTGACTTTTCTCAAGTATGTAATTCATCTGTCCTATGCTCCCTGTAAAGCGGGACTTTTCATAGAAGCCCATAGAGAGCAGGTCTTTTCGAAGAAGCTTTTTCATTATACTCAGTTCAAGGCCGCAAATTCTATTACCCAGTAGTACTTGTATGCTTTGTCCCGTCCTTTTGGAACTGCCACAGGATCAAACCAGAGCGAGATCCCCACATCCGTAAAGTCAGGGTCGAGAAGGTTCTGGTGGTTTTTCAGGGATGAGCGGAAGTCTGTGAGTGCTTCTTCGATCGTGCCCTGTCCTGCCGCGATATTTTCGCCTATGGCCCAGGCATTCACTCCGAAGGTTTCAAAGTCGGAAAAAGAAGTCTTTCTTGAAAGTCCGGGGCGGAGGTGCGAAAAATCATCCGTCAGCTCCTTTGAGCGTACGAAGGCGAGATCCAAAAGACACGAATTTCCGTTAAGAGGCGAAAGCCCCGCCGATACGCGCTCTCTGTTGATATTTGAAAGGACAGCCCCGGTCACATGGATCCAACGGCCGAAGGATATGGATTCGTCAAAGGAGTCCTTCCCGGGACCTGACGCATAGAACTTTATACCCTCGCCGCTCCAGCCGATCTCCTCCGTGAGCCACTTATCCTCATCCGGATCTACGGTATAATTGTGAGTTCCTGTTACAGCCGAAGGCAAATATTCCCTGTATATGGGGATCGTCTTCTCATCATCGGAATAAAAGGCTATCCCTTCACCGTTCCAGCCTATTGAATCAAGATAGCGGTATTCCGGAAGGTCAAGCGTATAGAGGTGGTCTCCGCTGTTTGGATTGTAGACCCTGTACACGGGAGACTTCGATTTCTTCGGCGCCATCCAGCCCACACCCTCGTAGAGCCAGCCGATAGAGGAGATATAGGAAGCCTCCCCTTCATTGATCGTATAGAAATGCTCGCCCGAGTTCTTGTTGTACAACCTGAATACTGCAACAGAGTCGCTTTCAGACGCGGCATGAGCGTTTGAACCTTTAAAAACAAGGGGCAGACAAAGTGAAAACAGAAGAAGTAATATTACAGGCCTTTTCGATCGACGTGATCTCATCAAAGCTTCCTCTCCGTCAAAAAACTTGAAGTTATCCGAAACTTCGTTTAATATAGCACAAGGTTTTTTTTATTGAAAGATAGGAAGTGCGATTTGGAAAAGAAACTCAAGACCGATATGACGGCGGAAGACTACATGATGAACTTTCTTGACGAGGATGATTTCGCCGGGAAGTACGAGATACTTGAAAACATGGAGGGCTGTGAGGGGATCACTGACATTATCATTGATAATATGGCTTCCTCCCTCGATTTCGTGATCAAGGAGGGAAGGATAGAGTCCCGCTTTGAAGAGCTGAAAAACTGCGTCCGTACGAGAGCAAAATACGAGACCCTTCGCCTCCGGCGCTGAACTCAATCGTCGACGAAGCTTTTCGGAAGCCCGTACTTCGCGAGATTTGAGTTGTGATAATCTCTGTCATAGGTTACTTCTTTTTTAAAGAAGGGCACTGACTCCATATCAAAGGACTTTGCCTCGCTGCCCGACTCAAATTCGACCTCGCCCATCACGAGGGGGAAGAGCTCGTCCTCGAATATGTCAAAGTCTATATGCCTGCCATTCTCAAGCGGGATGAAATAACGCTTTTTCCTGATAGGGGGGTTGTCGGCCTTTTCAAGAAGATGAAAATAGGCCTCTTCAGTAAGCGGAAGGTTTACTTCCTCCCGTTCCATAAGCCCCTTTGATTTGTAGGTAAGGATATATTCATCTCCCTCATGTCTCGCCCTTATTACGGGGTCGCTGCAGAGGTAAAACTGCTCTATCTCCTTCATCTTGTAAGAAGAGATATTTTCGGGTATACTTGAGAGAAATTTGCGCTCGATCTCCATTGCACATTACTCCTTTCGTTTTTTCGCATTTTAGCACAAAAGAGGTAGATGATGAACAAAATACTTATATTTATGGCGGACGGAGTCGAGGAGGTTGAGGCCTTGACAGTCGTAGACCTTCTCCGCCGGCAGAAGTGTGACATAGATATGGTCACGATCAATGACAGCCGCCTTGTTACAGGCTCGCACAATATCATGCTCTCAGCGGACAAGAGCATCACGGAGGCGGATATTGCATCCTATGATGTCCTTGTGATACCGGGAGGGCTGAAGGGCACGGCAAATCTGAAGCAGGAGCCGGTCGTCCTCAATACGATAAGGGACTTTGATGCCGCGGGAAAGCTCGTCTGTGCTATCTGCGCAGGCCCTACAGTACTTGCGGCAGCAGGGATCACGGAGGGAAAGAAGATATCTTCTTATCCCGGCACGGAAGAGGACTTAAACGGCGGTATCTCGGCCGGAGAGGCGGAGGTATCTGTCGACGGGAATATTATCACCAGCCGCGGCCTTGGCACGGCGATCCCCTTCTCGCTTTCGATCATTGAATATCTCTTCGGAAAAGACGCATCGGAAGAGATGAGGAAAAAGATAGTTTATAAAGGCTGAGAAAACAAAAATATTAATAATAAGAGAGGACAACAGAGACAAATGAAAGTATCCGTAGAAAAGCTTGAACACAACATGGCAGTCCTTACGGTCGAGGTGCCGGAGGACACAGTGGAAGAGGCGCTTCAGAAGGCTTATCTTTCACAGAGGAAGAGGATATCGGTTCCGGGCTTTCGAAAGGGCAAGGTGCCGAGGCAGCTCATAGAAAAGATGTACGGCCCCGAAGTATTTTACGAGGAAGCCGGAAATTATATGATAGACAATGAATATCCCAAGGCCTATGACGAGAGCGGTCTTGAGATAGTTTCGTCCCCCGAGATCGAGGTCAAGGAGATGGAAAAGGGAAAGCCCTTCGTCTTTACGGCAAAGGTCGCTGTAAAGCCTGAAGTCACCCTCGGAAAGTACAAGGGGATAGAAGTCACAAAGATAGATACAACAGTGTCCGACGAAGAGGTGCAGACAGAGATCGATAATGAGCGGAAAAAGAACGCCCGCATTATCACAAAGGAAGGTCCTGCCGCACTTTCAGATACTGCCATCATTGATTTTGAGGGCTCGGTCGACGGCGTACCCTTCGAGGGCGGAAAGTCTGAAAATTATGAGCTTGAGCTTGGAAGCCATAGTTTCATTGACACATTCGAAGACCAGATAGTCGGAAAGAGCGCGGGAGACGAGTTTGACGTAAACGTGACCTTCCCCGAGGATTACAATGAAAAGTCTCTTGCCGGGAAGCCCGCGGTCTTTGCTGTGAAGCTCAAAGAAGTAAAGACTCGTGAACTTTCGCCTCTTGATGACGAATATGTTTCCGAAACCACGGATTTTGAAACGGTTGAAGAATACAAAAAGAGTATCAAAGACCGCCTCACAAAGGAGAAGGAGGATACCGCAAAGGGGAAGAAGGAGGATGAAGCCGTTGAGAAGCTCGTTTCAGAGTCCACTATGGATATCCCCGATGCCATGATAGAATTCCAGACGGACAGCGAGCTTAGGGATTATTCTTATTCTTTGATGAGGTCCGGGCTGAAGCTTTCCGATTATCTCAAATTCTCGGGCGAGACTGTGGAATCTATTAAGGAAAGGATCAGGCCGAATGCAAAGAAGAGGATAGAGGCCTCCCTTGTCCTTGAAGCCGTTGCAAAGGCTGAGGGCTTTACCGCAACGGACGAAGATGTTGATGAAAAGCTGAAAGAGACAGCAGAGCGAAACGGCCTGACGCTTGACGAGATCAAAGAAAATGTCTCGGACAGCGAGAAAAAGACAATGAAGCGCCAGATCGAGATAGAAAAGGCGATAGACTTCATCCTTGAAAACGCAAAGGAGAAGGCGCCGAAGAAAACAAAAAAGGATAGCAAAGACAAAGCGGAGGTTTGAGAATAATGGCTTTAATTCCTTATGTCATCGAACAAAATTCAAGAGGGGAGAGATCATACGACATCTTCTCCCGCCTGTTAAAGGACAGGATCATCTTCCTCGGGGAGGACGTGAACCCCACCACTGCATCTCTTGTTGTTGCGCAATTACTCTTCCTTGAGTCCGAGGATCCCACAAAGGACATCCATCTTTATATCAATTCACCCGGAGGAGAGGTAAATTCGGGCTTTGCGATCTATGACACAATGCAGTATGTGAAATGCGATGTTTCAACGATCTGTGTTGGCCTTGCGGCTTCAATGGGAGCCTTCCTCCTCGCAGGCGGCGCAAAGGGAAAGCGCTTCGCTCTTCCGAACGCGGAGATAATGATCCATCAGCCTTCAGGCGGCGCGAAGGGACAGGCTACGGAGATCGAGATAGCAGCGAAGAACATCCTTCGTACAAAGCAGAAATTGAATGAGATCCTTGCAAAGAATACCGGAAAGCCCATCGATGTGATCGCAAAGGATACGGACAGGGATAATTTCATGACAGCTGATGAAGCGCTTGAATACGGCCTCATCGACCAGATCGTACAGAAGCGTGAAGAGACCGGCGACGACAAAAAGTCAAAAGAAGAAAAAAAGGATTGACAGATTAAATGAAAAATCATGAAGCGGTCCGCTGCTCATTCTGCGGCAAGCCCCAGGGGCAGGTCAGAAAACTTATAGCCGGACCCGGCAATACCTTTATCTGTGACGAGTGCGTCGAGATATGCATGGAGATACTCGAGGAGGAGCTTGACTACGATCTCCCCGCGGATGATCCCGAGGTAGTGCCGGACGACAAGGTTTCAAAGGACGGAAAATTCAAGGAAGAAGAAAAGTCCGAAAAGAAGGAAGACGAGCTTGATATCAAGCTGAAAAAGCCGAAGGAGATGAAGGCTTTCCTTGATGAGTATGTGATAGGACAGGAGGAAGCAAAAAAGGTCCTCTCTGTCGCGGTATACAACCATTACAAGAGGATCACCACAAAGGAAAAGACGGATGTCGAGATCCAAAAGTCAAATGTACTTCTTCTCGGCCCCACAGGCTCCGGAAAGACCCTTCTTGCGCAGACTCTGGCACGTATATTGAACGTTCCCTTTGCTATCGCGGATGCGACAACGCTTACCGAAGCGGGCTATGTCGGCGAGGATGTTGAGAACATCCTCTTAAAGCTCATCCAGGCGGCGGAATTCAATGTGAAGCGTGCAGAGGTCGGCATAGTCTATATCGACGAGATAGACAAGATCACAAAAAAGACAGAGAATGTCTCGATCACCCGTGATGTTTCAGGAGAGGGCGTTCAGCAGGCGCTCCTCAAGATCATCGAGGGCACCACAGCCTCAGTCCCTCCCCAGGGCGGCAGAAAGCACCCCCAGCAGGAGCTTATCAAGATCGATACTACAAATATCCTCTTCATCTGCGGCGGCGCCTTTGAAGGCCTTGACAAGATCATAGAAAGCCGCCTTGACAAAAAGACGATAGGCTTTAATTCAAAGATCTCGGAGCGGGACGAAAAGGCAGACGAGAGCGAGTACTTGAAGAAGGCGCTTCCTCAGGACTTCATCAAATACGGCCTCATCCCCGAGTTCATCGGAAGAGTCCCCATAAATGTGGCTCTTTCAAGGTTAACAAGAGAGGAGCTTATCCGTATCCTCACAGAGCCGAAGAACGCTCTTACAAAGCAGTATGAGGCGCTTCTTAAGATGGATGGTGTCAAACTTACCTTTGAGGAAGAGGCATTGAATGCCATAGCAGACAAGGCTCTTGAAAGAAAGACCGGCGCCCGCGGACTTCGTGCCATCATGGAATCCGTGATGATGGATCATATGTATTCACTTCCTTCGGAGGATTCAGTGAAGTCGCTTTCGATCACGAAAAAGATGGTCGAGGAAAACGATCTCTTTATCGAGAAGGGGGAAGGGAAGAAGGATGATCCTTCTGCCGTCGTTGAGATAGAGGATCAGAAACACAAAAAGAAAAAGGCATCAGCGTGAAGATATGGTGATCAGGTCAGCAAGTCTTGAAACCGTATGCGGAATAACGAGCGATCTCCCGAGAAACCAGCTTCCGGAGGTCGCTTTTTCGGGAAGATCAAATGTCGGAAAGTCTTCCCTTATCAATACTGTGCTCGGAAGAAAGTCGCTTGCAAGGACTTCGAGCGTGCCCGGAAAGACGCAGACTCTGAATTTTTATAATATCAATAATGAGCTCTACCTGGTGGATCTCCCCGGCTACGGCTATACCGAGGCGGCAAAATCGGTAAATGAAAAATGGGGGAAGATGATCGAGCGTTATCTTCGGGAATCGGAGATGCTCTCCGCCATCTTTCTTCTTGTCGATATGCGCCATGCCCCGACAAAGCTCGATATTGCGATGGCTGAAACCGTGAGATTTCTTGAGTATCAGCTCATCGTCCTTGCGACAAAAGCCGACAAGTTGAAGACCAATGAACGAAAGAAGAACATAGCTCTCATAGAAAAGACGCTTTCCATGGGAGAAGATGATATATTGATCCCCTTTTCATCTGTCACGAAGGAGGGTAAGGAAGATGTCCTGGACCTTCTTTCCCAGGTGAAGGAGGAGGAGCCATCATGCGAAGCATGATCAGGGAAAAGAAGGAGGGATAATGTATGGCAGCTGAGAAGAAGATCAAAGTCGGAACGATGCTCTTCAAGAATGACGAGCATCCTTATTTCAAAAAATTAAAGAGCGGGATCGAGGACAAGATCAGGGACGCAGGAGCGGAAGGTATCTTTCATGAGTGCGGCTTTACCATTGATTCCCAGGTCGAGGCGCTTGACGAGCTCATCAAAAAGAAGTGCGACGCCATGATAATATCGCCTTCCGAGGATCACCGCGTGATCGAAAAAGTTGATGAGGCCGCCGGAAAGGGCGTAAAGATAGTCACGGTGGATGCAGACCTTCCCACTTCACATCGTTCCTGCTTCGTAGGAGTGAATCCTTACCAGACGGGCGAGATAGCCGCAGGGATAATAGGCCGCCTTTCCGAAAAAAAGTCCGAGGTCTGCGTTGTCTCCGGAAACCGGAATTTCAATTCCCATAAGGAGAGGACAAGGGGCTTTCGGGAATATCTTGAAAAGCATTTCCCCGGCATTACGGTGGATGCTGTCATTTACTGCGAGGATGATGATTACAAATGCTATGAGGAGGTCCAGAATGTCCTTGCTGCCTTCCCGATGATCAGGGGACTGGCGTTTATCGCAGGCGGCATCTACGGCGGCTGCAAGGCCCTTTATCAGCTTACTACATCAATGGACTTCAATGTCGTAACGATAGGAGAGATAGAATCGACGAGAGACTTCATGGAAAAGGGCGTTATCGATATGACTATCGTTTCAAATCCTTATCCTATCGGCCGCACAGCGGCTTCCGCCGTTCTTCGCCTTTTGAAGGGAGAAGAGGTGGAGGAATTTATCTATATGGAAAATGCCGTAAAGACGAAGGAATGTCTTCTGTAAAATCTTCCGTGGGATCTACTGTGGAAACAAGGGCGCTTTCGATAGTGAAGGGGTTTGTCTGCGCCGCGGAGAAGTGCCCCCACAACTGCTGCAGAGGCTGGCAGATCCCGGTGGATGAAAAGACAGAAAAGAATTTCAAGGAGATGCCCGGCCTTCGTGGCAGGCATCTTCGATACTTTCTTACAAGCTTTCGCGGCGATACCGTCATCAAAAAGATAATGGGGCGCTGCCCCTTCATAAACTCCGACCACCTTTGCCAGTTCGAGGCGAACGGTGAGACAGAGCTCATGCCGCTTGTCTGCAGGATATATCCGCGGGAGGGCGTGAGATACGACGACCTCATCGAGGTTACGCTTGAGCTCTCATGTCCTGTGGCTGCCCGCCTTTTCATTGAAAACCCGGGGCGCCTTTCTTTTGTTCCGCATTCCTATATAGAGCCTTTTTTTGCGATCTCAAATGAGGACAGCGGCTTTCTTTCATATCTTCTGACTGAGAGGGAGAAGATACTGGACTTTGTATGGGAGAGGGGTTTTCCGCTTGCTGATACGTGGAAGGTGCTCTATTCCTACATTTCAGAGGTGATGTCCCTGATCATGAGAAACAAGCTCTCCGAAGCAAAGGAGGTCTCTCTTGATGAGCATCTATGCGCCTTTCAGGAAAAGGGCGAAGAAGCGTATCTTTCCTTTTTTTCGATCACAACGATCGACCGCATGATACTTGATCATATTGATTACGGGGCTCTTTTCATAAGGGAGCATGTCTTTTCAGATCTCATAAAAGACTACAACAGGCTCTTCAAGAACATGCCCGTAAATACGATAAACCGCGACTTTCACGACGCCGTAATATCAATGTGCGAAGAAGTCCCCGGACTTTCTGAAAAGTACAGGTCCTATTTTTCCTACAATATCACCCAGCTCTTTTTGCACTCATATGAAGACTATCATATCCTGAAGCCCTTTTTGTTTTCTGTCCTCTATACCGAGCTTCTCATGATATTTGATCTCACGCGGTTTTTGCGTGCCAAAAGGACCGTCCCCGTGGCACCGCCCGTGACAAAAGAACCGTCCCCTCGGCACGCCCAGATCGAAACTCTCTATCTCATGGAGTCCTGCGTCCGGCACAATCCCTACCTCACCCAGAACCTCCTCAATGTGATGCGCGAAGAAACGCTGTAGTGCCGCGGCGACGGCCCCCTTGGCATTGTTTTCAGTGATTCACAAAATAGATAATATCAAAAACCAGCGAGATCGCGCTCCCGAAGGCAGCGCCGAAGACCACATCCATTATGTAATGGACGCCTGAAAGGACGCGGCAGATGGCTATCAAAGCGCCGCAGACAAGGCAGACAAGTGAAAGGATCGGGGATATCACAAGAAATGACACGCCTATTGCAAAGGCGGAGAATACATGGCGGCTCGGGAAGCTGTTCCCCTTTGTATTTTTCTCAATGAGCGGGACGATATCATATTTTTCATACGGGCGCTTGAGATTCAGGCCGCTCCTTATCATTGAAATGAACAAAAAGCCCGCAAGCGGCGGGCATACTATCATAAGTACCCGAAGATCCCTTGACAAAAAGAGAAAAAAGAGAGTAAGGACATAGAGCACCGCAACGACAGCGCTTGCGCCGCCGCTCAAAACAGTGAGGATGTCTGAAGAATGTGAGACAGCCCTTACTCGTTCATTCAGTTTTTCATAGCCTTCTCTTGTCATTGCTTGAAAATAAGATAATCCTCAGCCTTCAGCGCTTCTTTGTTCTTTTCGATATAGTCCGCGACGGAGTCTTTGAATTTCTTCCACTCGTCCTCATGCTCCACAAAATATTTCGGGCAGAGCTTTCCGGATACATCATAATGCCTTATTATGGTTTCGTCATTTGCCGAAAGACCATACCGTACGAGAAGCCAGGCTGTGAGCTTTTTCATGGAGTCGAGTGTCGCGGAATTGAATTTCCCGGATTCATCCTTGTGGCAGCACTCGATAGCGACAGTATCGTCATTCCTTTGATTTGAAGCATAGGCGATCTCCCGTGTGGGAATGCATTGCACGACCTCGCCTTCAAGCCCCACGATGAAGTGACTTGAAGCCTTTGTAGTCTTGTGGATCCGAAGATCCTCAAAATATTCACGGTTTTGCGCGGCCGTTCCGCCGGGGCTTGCGGTATAATGAATAACTACCGCATTCACACTGTTAAGCGGCCTTCCCGGCCTTGAATATGGATTTTTTGTGAGCATCTGAAGGTTGATCGTAAGATGCTGATCACCCGAAGAGGGGCTGTCGGAAGAGACCACCACAGGATCATCAATAGTGACATTTGGAATATCGATATCGGAAACGGGTGCCGGATCGACTGTCTCTACCACACTTGCTTGAGAACCTCCCTGAGAGAATCTGTTTACAAGCCTTGAGACACCATAGACTATCAGGCTGATTACCGTGATAAGCCCGATAAGGGCAAGTATGAGTATGACACAGGTGACAAAGCGGATCAGAATGCGTCTTCTTCTTTTTTTCCGCCTTTTCTTTTTTAATATTACTTCTTCTTCGTCCATCATTCCTGGTTTTCCGAAAGAAGGAGGTCTTTTTCCTCCTTCAGCGCGAGATAGAAGGCCTTTTCCGTGGAAGATACGTCTTCGTTCCTCGCAAAGGCCATCTCCTCAAAGAGCCGCTTTCCGCTGCTCTGCATGATCTTTTCGTCGGAGGACATGGTCTTTTTTCCGGCAGCGATACGAAGCTGCTTTCGAAGATAAATTGTCTTTACAACGGTAGCAAGGTCATAGAGGTCAAAGGTTTCTATCTTTTCCCTGAATATCTCGGCGGCGGCGCGGGGATTTTTTTCGCGTATGAAAGGAAGGGAGGGGACCTTTGAAAGGAGCTCCTCCGTCTCTTCGCGTGTCATCACGTCCCTCATCCTGACTTTTGAATCCACAGGAGTCAGTACCTCTGAGCTTTTTTCAAAAACCGGCTGAAGAGAATAATAAAGCTTTTCCGTGCCTTTTCCGCCAAGGGCCACCTCGGATATATCGCACACCTTACAAACGCCGGAGTGCTCGTCCATGAGATAATCCCCGACCTTGAACCTTTTCATAAATTCACCATCCTGTTTTGAGGGGAAAATTACGCATATATAATACCACAAATATTGATTTTTAGCAATCTTCCCCCAAGCGGCGGCAGGCTTTCCGGAAGGCTTCGCACCGGCCTTTTCAGGCCTCCTTCAGAAGCTTTGAAACGGCCCCGACTGCTGTCTTTATCGCAGGTGTGGTGTCATGGGACTGTTCATTTGAAAGGCCCTTCTTTGCCCGTTCCTGATTTGCGACGACAAGGAAAACAGAGCCTACCCTGACATCGAGAAATGACCCTACTATGAAAAGAGCAGCACTCTCCATTTCGGACGCGAGGCAATGGAGCCTCTTGTAGGCCTCCCATTTGTTTTGAAGATCGTATGAGACCGGCATGATCTCCGGCTCGTGCTGGCCGAAGAAGGAGTCCTTGCACTGGACGACTCCCGCGTGATATGAATAGCCCATTTCCTTTGCGGATGAAACAAGGGCATTTGTGACATCAAGGTCTGAAACGGCAGGATATTCGATGGGCGCGTATTCCTTTGAGGTGCCCTCGGCCCTGACCGCGCCTGTTGCGATCACAAGGTCGCCGCCCTTCACATCCTCCTTTATCCCGCCGCAGGTCCCGATACGGATGAAGGTATGGGCACCGCACTTTGCAAGTTCTGTCATGGCGATAACAGCGGAAGGCCCGCCGATGCCTGTTGATGTGACAGAAACTTTTCTGCCGTCAACATATCCGGTATAGGTCACAAACTCCCGCACATCGGCAACAAGCTTTGCGTCCTCGAGAAAAGAAGCGATGAGTTCGCATCTTTTCGGGTCCCCCGGCATCAGGACATAATCCCCGATCATGTCTCTTGAAAGCCCTGTGTGATATTGTTTCCCGCTGCCTTCAGTGTAATCGACCATAATCCTATCCTCCTTGTAAATACAGCACTTTTCTGCTATCATATATCAATTATCCAATTAAATCAAAATAAGGAAATAGCGAGGTGGGAACTATGGCGAAACTGATAGGTGAAGGAATTACCTTTGATGATGTGCTGCTGGTACCGGGTTATTCCGAGGTTACTCCAAACCTCATCGATCTTTCAACGAATCTTACGAAGAATATCAAACTCAATATCCCCATGATGAGCGCCGCGATGGACACCGTGACGGAACACAGGATGGCGATCGCCATGGCGAGGCAGGGCGGAATAGGCATTATCCACAAGAATATGTCGATCGAGGAGCAGGCCGGCGAGGTTGATATGGTGAAGCGCTCCGAGTACGGCATTATCACGGACCCGTTCTTCCTCTCCCCTGAAAACACCCTCCAGGACGCGGAGGACCTGATGCACAAATACCGTATCTCGGGTGTCCCGATCACGGAAAAGGGAAAGCTCGTCGGTATCATCACAAACCGCGACCTCAAATTTGAAAATGATTTTTCAAAAAAGATCAAGGAGTCGATGACAAGCGAAAACCTCATCACGGCTCCCGTCGGGATCACGCTTGACGAAGCAAAGATGATCCTTGCAAAGGCCCGTAAGGAGAAGCTTCCGATAGTAGACAAAAACGGGAAGCTGCGCGGACTCATTACTATCAAGGATATTGAAAAGCAGATCAAGTACCCGATGTCCGCAAAGGACGAAAAGGGGCGGCTGCTCTGCGGCGCAGGGGTCGGCATCACTGCAAATATGCTCGATCGTGTGGCAGAGCTTGTGAATGCACATGTCGACTGCGTCGTCGTTGACTCGGCCCACGGAAATTCAAAGAATGTAATAGATGCCGTAAAGACGATCAAGAAGAAATTCCCGGACCTTGCAGTCATAGCCGGAAATATCGCAACTGCGGATGCTGTCGAAAATCTTGTAAAGGCAGGCGCTGACGCCGTAAAGGTAGGTATCGGCCCGGGCTCCATCTGTACGACCCGTGTTGTCGCAGGTATCGGCGTTCCGCAGGTCACAGCGATAATGGACTGCTACGAAGCCGCAAAGAAGTATGATGTCCCTGTCATCGCGGACGGCGGTATCAAGTTCTCGGGCGATATGACAAAGGCCCTTGCGGCAGGCGGATCTGTCTGCATGATGGGAAGCCTGTTTGCAGGCTGCGACGAGACTCCCGGCGACTTCGAACTCTATCAGGGCAGGAAATACAAGGTTTACAGAGGTATGGGCTCAATCGCAGCAATGGAGAACGGTTCAAAGGACCGTTACTTCCAGGAGGGCGCAAAGAAGCTGGTTCCCGAGGGCGTCGAAGGAAGAGTCGCATACAAGGGCGCTCTTGAGGACGTGGTCTTTCAGATGACAGGCGGTGTGCGGTCCGGTATGGGTTATTGCGGCTGCAGGACGATCGAAGAGCTTCACAAGAACGCGAAGTTCATCAAGATGACGGCGGCGTCCCTTCGTGAGAGCCATCCCCATGATATCCATATCACAAAGGAGGCTCCGAACTATTCAAGCGAGGAATCAAGATGAAGCTCTGTCCCTGCATAGATATCCACAACGGCACGGTGAAGCAGATCGTAGGCTCGACCCTCGGCGGTATCGCTCCCGGAGACGAGCAGGTCTTTGAAAATTACAAGAGTATAATGGGTGCCTCACACTTCGCAGGGATATTCAAATCAAGAGGACTCACGAACGGCCATGTCATCAATCTCAACAAAAAGGACTCGGGCTTTTTCAAGGCCTCTGAAAACGAGGTATTCTCGGCTCTCTCAACATACCCCGGCGGCCTCATGGCAGGGGGCGGGATAGATATAGAAAATGCAAAAGAATACCTCGACCGCGGCGCAAGCCATGTCATCATGACAAGCGCTTTGTTCCGGCACAACAGGCTTTCGTTTGAATATCTCCGGGAATTTGCAAAAAAGATAGGACCGCAGTATCTCATCATCGATCTCTCCTGCAAAAAGGAGGGAGACGAGTATTTTGTATTTACGGACCGCTGGCAGAAGAAGACGGACACAGTGGTTTCGACCGGCCTTTTCCAGAAGCTCTTTGCTTATTGCGATGGCTTTTTGATCCACGGGATAGCCTTTGAAGGGAAGAAGGGCGGCTTTGATGAATCGCTTGTGAAGCTCCTTTCACTTGCGGCGCCGCTTTCAAAGCCCATTACCTATGCGGGCGGCATCGCGAGTCTCGATGACATCAAAAAACTGAGACAGATTTCGAATGATAATATAGATATCACTATTGGCAGCGCGCTTTCTATCTACGGCGGGAAATTATCGCTTGACGAGGTACTCTCTGTACTTCGCTAGATCGGGGGATCAGCATTGAAACTCAGATTCACAAAAATGCACGGCATCGGCAATGATTATGTCTATATCGACTGCACGGGCAGCGGAGCACTTGAAACGCTCCCTGACCCCGCGCGCCTTTCAAAGCTTGTCAGTGACCGCCACTTCGGTGTCGGATCGGACGGGCTCATCCTTATCGCGCCCTCAAAGAAAGCCGACCTTCAGATGATAATGTACAATGCCGACGGCTCCCGGGGTGAGATGTGCGGAAACGGTATCCGCTGTGTCGGAAAATACGCATATGACCACGGCCTTACGACAAAAAAAGAATTGACAGTTGAGACTCTTGCAGGTGTGAGAGAGCTCACCCTTTTCACGGGAGATGATGACAAGGTTGAAAAAGTCAGAGTCGACATGGGAGAAGCTGTCCTTGATACGAGGAAGATCCCGGTGACTTATCCCGAGGATACCATGATAGGGCAGCCTCTTGAAGTCAAGGGAAAGATATACAATGCGACCTGTATCTCGACCGGAAATCCCCACTGCGTGATATTCTGCGACAATGATATCAAAAAGATGGATATTGAAAAGCTGGGCCCCTCCTTTGAGCGGCACCCCCTCTTTCCAAAGAGGATAAATACTGAATTCGTAAACATCCTCGACAGGTCCCATATCGCAATGCGTGTATACGAGAGAGGTTCGGGCGAGACACTGGCCTGCGGCACGGGAGCCTGCGCAAGCGCTGTTGCAAGCTTCCTAAACGGCTTTACCGATGAAAAGGTGGAGGTAAGGCTCCTTGGAGGAATCCTCTTCATAGAATATGACGAAAAGACGAAGAAGATCTATATGACAGGTCCCGCAACAGAGGTATTCTCGGGTGAGATGGATATCTTTGACTTCCCCGAGGACGAGGATGTGAAAGTCTACGAGTGAGAGATGGCCGTCATTTCCGAGACAAAAAGACTCATCATCCGTGAGATCACGACAGAGAAAAGTGACCTGGATTCGATCTTCGCCTTGTACGAAGACCCCCGGATGACTGAATTTATGGAGCCGCTCTTTCCTTACGAGGAAGAGAGGGAATACGAGAAGAATTATGTCGAGCGTATCTATCCATATTACGGCTACGGCCTCTGGCTCCTGGAAGAAAAAGAAACAAAAGAGATAATAGGCCGCGCGGGGATCGAATACCGCGAGGGCTGCGAAAAAAATGAAGGCGAGCTCGGCTTTCAGGTCAGGTTCGACAGGCAGCGATGCGGCTTTGCCCTTGAAGCCCTTTCAGAGATAGTGAAGCTTGGCTTTGAGCGCTTTTCATTTGACTCACTCCGGGCCCGGATCAGCCCTGAAAATCTGCCTTCGATCGCCCTTGCAAAAAAGCTTGGGCTGAAGCCCACAAACACCTTCGAGAAGGACTCGAAGGGGAACTTTGATGAAATCTACCGTTTGAGAAAGGAGGATTACAGCAATGCAGGATCTGTTTACAAAAAATGACCCTTCCGAAAAATCCTCCGACTATATCTCAAGCGCCGCTGTCACTGAGGAATTCAAGGACGCGATAGAGAGGGTCCGCTCAAAAGCGCGTGCGAGGTCATCATCCTCAGACATCTTTCTTCCGCCCGGCATCGTCCCGCCGGAAAAGATGGACAGGGACGAACTTTTGTCCTGGGAGGAGCGGATATCTGCGCCAAACCGCGGCATCATCAAGACATCTGACTTTTCGGAGCCCGGGGAGATCTATCTTGAACTCATACACAGGATACGGCGTTATCATCCAAATACTGATATAGAGATAATACAGCGCGCCTACAATTTCGCGAAGAACAACCACGGCGATCAGAAGCGAAAGAGCGGAGAGCCTTATATCATCCATCCTCTCTGCGTCGCGCTCATACTTTCAGACCTTGAGATGGACAAGGAGACGATAGCGGCAGGGCTTCTTCATGATACCGTCGAGGATACGGATGCGACGATAGAGGCAGTGCAAAAATATTTCGGGGATGAGGTCGCGCTGTTGGTCGACGGCGTGACAAAGCTTGGCGAGATCCAGTACGAGCAGGACAAGGTCATCTCTCAGGCAGAGAACCTCCGGAAGATGTTCCTTGCGATGTCAAAGGATATCAGAGTCATTATCATCAAGCTTGCGGACCGCCTTCACAATATGAGGACGCTGAAATACATGACGCCCGAAAAGCAGCGTGAAAAGGCAAGAGAGACGCAGGAGATATATGCGCCCCTTGCGATGCGGCTGGGCATTTCAAAGATGAAGGTGGAGCTTGACGACCTCGCGCTCAAATACCTTGAGCCCAAGGCTTATTACGATCTCGTTGAAGCCATTACTCTCCAGAAGAGGGAGCGGGATACCTATGTCGACTCCCTTGAGGAGGACGTGAAAAAGGCGATCGAAGAGGCAGGGATAGAAGCCGAGGTCAACGGCAGGGCAAAGCACTTCTTTTCGATCTACAAGAAGATGATCAATCAAAACAAGACCCTCGACCAGATCTATGACCTCTTTGCGATAAGGATAATAGTCAAAGACATCAAGGACTGCTATGCGGCCCTTGGCGTCATGCATGAGAAATATACTCCCATCCCGGGGCGCTTCAAGGACTATATCGCGATGCCAAAGCCCAATATGTATCAGTCCCTTCATACGACGCTGATCGGGCCCGACGGCACGCCCTTTGAGATACAGATCAGGACTGAAGAGATGCACCGCACCGCCGAATACGGTGTCGCTGCCCATTGGAAATACAAGGAATCGGGAGAGGGCGCATCGGTCTCGGGCGAGGAGCAAAAGCTCTCCTGGCTTAGGCAGATCCTCGAGTGGCAGCAGGACATGAGCGACGACAGGGAGTTCATGAGCTTACTCAAGAGCGACCTCAATCTCTTCTCGGATACCGTATTTTGCTTCACGCCTCAGGGCGAGGTCAGAAACCTTCCCAAGGGCTCGACGCCCATTGATTTTGCTTATGCTGTCCATACCGACGTCGGAAATACCATGATAGGCGCGAAGGTGAACGGCCGCCTCGTTCCGATAGATTATGAGATCGCAAACGGCGACCGTGTCGAGATCCTGAGGAGCAAGAATTCAAAGGGTCCCCACCACGACTGGTTGAACCATGTGAAGTCCACCCAGGCGAAGAACAAGATCAACCAGTGGTTTAGGGCGCTCTATAAAGATGATAATATCGCAAAGGGCAAGGCCTTCCTCCTTGCGGCAGCAAAGCAGAAGAACCTTGACCCTTCCGCGCTTTCAGATACTTCTTATCAAAGGGACATCCTTGACAAATACGGGCAGAAGGACTGGAACCACCTCCTTCAGCAGATAGGCGCGGGCTCGATCAAGGAAAATGCTGTAGTAAACAGGATATACTCGGATTATCTTCATGATCATCCGAAAGATGTCACTGATGATGAGATACTTGAAGAGCACAAGGTCTCTGATGCTACAAGATCCTTCTTAAAGGACCCTCACGCTGGAAAGGGAGGAAAGCACGCGATCATAGTAAACGGCATGGGCGATCTTTCGGTCCGCTTCTCGCGCTGCTGCGATCCCCTGCCCGGAGACGAGATCGTGGGCTTCATCACGAGAGGCCGTGGCGTCACGATACACCGTACCGACTGCGTGAATATAATGAACCTTTCCGCAATGGATCAGGAGCGCCTCATAGACGCGTCCTGGCGTGAAGACATCCTCGAAAGCGGAAAGAACGAGCTTTACAAGGCATCTCTCAAGATCTACGGGAAGAACCGCACAGGCATGTTGGTTGATATATCGCGCGTCTTTACGGAATCAAATATCGATATCCGTATGATGCAGTCGCGCGTCGCAAAAACAGGCACGGCGACGATAGAGGTCTCCTTCGGCGCAAAGAGCACGGAGGAGCTTCGCGCAATATCGGAAAAGCTCCGCTCTGTCGAAGGCGTGATCGATATAGAAAGGACCAGAAGCTGATGAGTGAGATCAAACGGTTCCTTACAGGGCCTCTTCCGACAAATACCTATACGATCAAAAAAGATAAAGATAATGATAATGTGATCCTCATCGACCCCGGCCCCGGAGCAGAGGGGCTTTTTGATATATTGCTTGAAAGAGGTGAAAGGATAAGGGCGATCCTCATCACCCACGGCCACGCGGATCATGTGGACGGCGTCGCCGGCATCAAAAAAAGAGCGCTTGAGCAAAACGGCGAAAGTATCAAGTGCTATGCTCCGAAGGCTGATGAAAAGACATTTTCCGACTCAGACTGGAATTCCTCCCTTATGATAGTGGGAGAAAAGAAGAACTATGAGAAGGATGTCGATATGTGGCTTTCGGACGGTCAGGAGATAGATTTTGACGGTCTTCTCGTTCGGACCATCGTCACTCCCGGACATACTATAGGCGGTGCATCTTTTTATTTTCCCGGGGAGATTGCGCTATTTTCAGGAGATACGCTATTTTCGGGCTCTGTAGGACGTACCGACTTCCCGGGCGGCTCGATGTCGGAGCTGATAAGGTCGGTACAGGAGCGCCTCTTCACGCTTCCGGACACAACGCGAGTCTATCCCGGCCACAATGAAGAGACTACTATAGAAAGAGAGAAGAGGGAGAATCCCTTTTTTTCAGGATGGTTGTCGTAGATTTAAATGATCAAAGCTTTTTTTATGACGTGATGTCTTTGACAGGCGAATTTCTTCCCGGCGAGAAGATCAAAGAAAAGCCCCTGATTTTCGAAGAAAATTCAAAAGATACACTGATATCCGTCATTCTCTCCGGCAATGAAGCCGTCGTATCCTCAAAAGGCCTTGTTGAAAAAGAAAATATCGAAGGCTTTGAAAGGCGGGAAGTAAAAAGCGGGGTAAAGAGGGCCGTTTATCGCATCCTTTCAAAGCAGACAGGGCGTAACCTGCCCTGGGGCACGCTTTCAGGCATCAGGCCCATAAAGCTTATTTCATCATATCTTGAGGAAGGTCTTTCCCCTGAAACAATAGAAAACAAGCTATATAGTGAATATTATATTTCAGAGGAAAAAGCCAAAAAAGGCCTTGAGATAGCATGTCTTGAAAAGGAGCTTCTTGAGAACGCTGATCTTTCACGCGGCTATTCCCTCTATATAGGTATCCCCTTCTGCCCCTCGGTCTGCCTTTATTGCTCATTTTCTTCATACCCGGTGAAGCGGTATCGGAATGTGACGGGCTCCTTCGTCGAAGCCCTCAAAAAAGAGATAGCTGCGACAGCGGAGCTTTTGAAAGGTCACCCGCTTGATACCGTATATATCGGGGGTGGGACTCCGACCGCATTGTCCGAATATGAGCTTTCAGATATATTTAATGCTCTCTCAAACGATCTTACCTTGTCAGGTGTAAAGGAACTCACGGTCGAAGCCGGGCGCCCCGACTCGATTACAAAGGAAAAGCTTTCGGTTTTGAAGAAATACGGGGTCTCCCGTATCTCAATAAACCCGCAGACCATGAATGATGAGACGCTGAAGCGGATAGGAAGAGCGCACACAGCGGACTCTGTAAGGGAAGCCTTTGAACTGAGCCGGGAAACAGGATTTACCAATATCAACTGTGATATCATAGCGGGACTCCCGGGCGAAGGTGAGATCGAATACCAAAATACCGCAAAAGAGATCAGGAAGCTCTCGCCTGAAAGCCTTACTGTCCATTGCCTTGCAAGAAAGAGGGCGTCCCGCCTTACGGAGGAATGGGATGAATACAAAGACAGCGCATTCAAAGTGACAGAGAGTGCCCTTTCGGTATTTTCTGACCTTTCAAAAGAGCTTTTGATGAGACCATATTATCTCTACCGGCAGAAAAATATCGCGGGAAATCTTGAAAACACGGGCTATTCGAAGGAGGGTGCCTCCTGCCTTTACAATGTCTTGATAATGGAAGAAAAACAACCTATAATTGCACTCGGTGCCGGCGGGGTGAGTAAACTCTTAACCGGAAAAAAGCCTATGAGGCTTTCGAATCCGAAGGACCCCCTTCTCTATATTGAAGGGATAGAAGATGTCATCAGAAAAAAGAAGGAAGGATTGGTGCGTACCGGATGGCTTTAAAGAAAAAGCCCGTAAACGGCATGAGGGATATATTGCCGGAGGAAGCGGCACTTCGGGATCATGTGACAGCTGTCATCAAGGAGACATACAGATCGCATGGCTTTACACCCATTGAGACGCCTCTTCTTGAAGAGATAGGAAATCTTTCAAATGACCAGGGCGGAGAGAATGAAAAGCTGATATTCAAAGTATTGAAGCGCGGCGAAAAGCTCGACCTCACGGGAGACGTCAGGGAAGAAGACATAGTAGACTACGGGATGCGATATGACCTTACAGTCCCGCTTTCCCGCTTCTATTCAAACAATGAAAACGACCTTCAAAAGCCCTTCAAGGCGCTTCAGATGGGACCTGTCTTTCGGGCCGACAGGCCGCAGAAGGGGAGATACCGCCAGTTCACGCAGTGCGATATAGATATAATAGGCGAAAAGTCGTACCTTGCGGAATGCGAGCTCATCACAGCGACCACAAAGGCGCTGTCCCGGCTTTCGTTCTCGGGCTTCAGGATCGTGATAAACGATAGAAGGCTATTGTCTTCAATGGCGGATTACGCAGGCTTTCCGAAAGAGAGTCAGGGGAAGCTTTTCATCATCCTTGACAAGCTTGACAAGATTGGGCTTGAAGGCGTGAGAAATGAACTCAAAGAAAGCGGCTTTGATGAGACTTCAATAGAAAAATATATATCGCTCTTTGAAGCGCTTGACGGAAAAAATGACATACAGGAGTCACTCTCGATCCTGAAAGAGCGGATGGGTGACTTTTTCCCGGAGGATGCCGCAAGTGACCTTACAAATATAGGTTCGATCGTAATGTCAGATGATGTCAGGGAAGCTGATTTCTCCCTCGTCTTTGATCCGACTCTGGTCCGCGGCATGGGCTATTACACAGGACCCGTCTTTGAGATCAGGATAGCAGAACTTGACATATCCTGCGGCGGCGGCGGGAGATACGACAATATGGTCGGGCTTTTCGCGGGACACGACACCCCGGCCTGCGGATTTTCTATTGGCTTTGAGAGGATAATCCTCCTTCTTAAAGAAAAGGGCTATGAAATCCCGGGTTCAGGGAAGAAGACAGCGATCCTCCTTGACAAGGGGCTCTCGGCAGATGAGATCAAAAAGGCTTACGGTGAGGCGCGCGCCCTTCGAAGTGAAGGAAATACAGTCCTCATAGAAAGAATGCAGAAAAACAAAAAATTCCAAAAGGAAATGCTTGAAAAGGAAGGCTATTCGGAGGTTATTGAAAAATGGCAGAATCAATGACGGGGCTTAAAAGAAGCTCCCGCTGCACAGCAATAAGTGAAGATGATATCGGGAAAGAACTCACCCTCATGGGCTGGGTCCAGAAGAGAAGGAATCTTGGGGCATTGATCTTCGTTGATCTTCGGGATATCTCGGGGATAGTCCAGATACTCTTTGACGAAGATATATGCGGGCATGAGGTCTTTGAGAAGGCAGGATCTCTTCGAAGCGAATTCGTGATCGCGGTCACGGGCAAGCTTCAAAAAAGAGGTGGCGCCGTAAACAAGGACTTAAAAACCGGCTCACTTGAGCTTGCGGCAACCGCACTTCGCATTCTTTCGGAATCGGAGACCCCTGTCTTTCCTATAGAAGACGATATCAATACAAAAGAGGAGATAAGGCTGAAATATAGAAGCCTTGACCTTCGCCGCCCCGCGATACAAAGAAATCTGATCCTTAGATCAAAGGTAATGCAGTCTGTCCGGGCTTTTTTGACTGACGAAGGGTTCCTTGAGATAGAGACCCCGATGCTCACAAAGTCGACACCCGAGGGAGCGCGCGACTATCTTGTACCTTCCCGCGTACATCCCGGCGAATTCTATGCCCTGCCCCAGAGCCCGCAGCTTTTCAAGCAGCTTCTCATGGTCTCGGGCTATGACAGGTATTTCCAGATCGCGAGGTGCTTCCGTGACGAGGACTTGAGAGCTGACCGTCAGCCTGAATTTACGCAGATAGATATGGAGCTGTCCTTCGTCGATGTCGATGATGTCCTTGATGTGAATGAAAGGCTCCTTCAAAAAGTATTCAAAGAGGCGATAGGCCTTGAGATCGAGCTGCCTCTTCAGAGGATGACCTGGGACAGCGCAATGGAGCGGTACGGATCCGACAAGCCCGATACGAGATTTTCGATGGAGCTCATACGCTTGAGTGAAACTGTTGCTGACTCCGGCTTTTCGGTTTTTTCTGATGCCGTAAAAAATAATGGCGGAGTATACGCGATAAACGTAAAAGGGCAGGGCGATATGCCAAGAAAGCGCCTCGACAAGCTGACAGAGGATGCAAAGGGCCTCGGGGCAGCAGGGCTTGCCTATATTCAGCTGAAAAGTGACGGGAATCACAAGGCATCCTTTGAGAAATTCTTAAAAGACGGCGAACTTGATTCAATAATCAACAAGTGCCAAGGCGAAACCGGCGACCTCATCCTGATAGTCTCGGGTACGCTCAAGATCTCAAGAGAGGTGCTCGGACAGCTTCGCGTAAACCTTGCAAAAGAGCTTGGACTCATAGATGAATCAAAATACAATTTCCTTTGGGTAGTGGATTTTCCCATGTTTGAGTGGTCGGATACAGAAAACCGCTACATGGCGATGCATCATCCCTTCACTATGCCGTATGAAGAGGACCTTCATCTCCTTTCGGACAAGGAAGCTCTTGGGAAGGTAAGGTCAAAGGCCTATGATATAGTCTTGAACGGCACGGAGCTTGGCGGAGGCTCGATAAGGATCCATCGCTCTGACATTCAGGAAAAGATGTTTGAAGCCCTCGGGCTTTCGCTTGATGAAGCAAATGAGAGGTTCGGCTTCCTCCTCACAGCATTCAAATACGGGGTTCCTCCCCATGCAGGGCTTGCTTACGGGCTTGATCGGATGATAATGCTGATGGCAAAAGCCCAGTCCATAAGAGATGTCATAGCCTTCCCGAAGGTCAAGGACGCAAGCGACCTCATGTGCGACGCCCCGTCAGTTGTTGACAAAAAGCAGCTTGATGAACTTTTCATAAGTACGATCCCGACAGAAAATGATGAAGGAAAAGGGGAGTGATCGAATGAAGAAATATTTGCGTACTTTTTCTATAGCGCTCGCGAGCGTGTTCTTGCTTTCCTTTGCACAAAACGCAAGTGCAGCGGAAACCGCAGCAGGGACAAAGGCGGAGACTGATGCAAAGACAGAGACTGATACCGATACAGAAACAGAGTCAGTCCCCATCTACAGGCGCTATAATCCCGGAAACGGGGAGCATTTCTATACCACAAACAAGTCTGAAGCCGATACACTCGTGACTGTCTACGGCTGGAATGATGAAGGGATAGGCTGGTATGCCCCGAAAACTGCTTCTGACCGAGGAAATCCTGTTTACAGGTTCTATAATCCGATACTCGGCGTTCACCGTTATACCGCGGACAAGACCGAGAGAGAAGCGCTCCTCTACTACGGCTGGAATGCGGAAGGAATACTGTGCTATTCAATGAAAAAGGGCGGGATACCGGTCTACCGACTGATGAACCCGAACAATCAGCAGGAGAATTATACTCTTTATCCTGCGGAAGCCGTAATGAACATAAGGGCGGGCTGGTTTAATATGCCCTATACCTTCTATGCTGCCAAAAATGATGATTAAGAGAGGACCAAATAATGCTTGATATCAAATTCGTCCGCGAAAACCCGGACATTGTAAAGGAAAATATCAAAAAGAAGTTTGAAGATCACAAGCTCCCCATGGTGGATGAGGTAATAGAGCTTGACAAAGAGGTACGCGCTGCCCAGCAGGAGGGCGATGAGATAAGGGCGAAGAGGAATAGCCTTTCAAAGCAGATAGGCGCCCTCATGAAGGAAGGAAAAAAGGAAGAGGCTGAAAGCGTAAAAGCGCAGGTCAACGCGAACGCGAAGAGGCTTCAGGAGCTTGAAGAAAAGGAAAATGAGCTTCGCACTAAAATAAGGAAGATAATGCTCCTGATCCCGAACATCATCGACCCCTCAGTTCCTATAGGAAAGGACGACTCAGAGAATGTAGAGGTGGAGCGCTTCGGTGAGCCTGTCGTTCCTGACTTTGAGATCCCTTATCATACGCAGATAATGGAGCGCTTCGACGGCATCGACCTTGAAGCGGCAGGAGCAGTGGCAGGGAACGGATTTTATTATCTTTCGGGGGATATAGCAAGGCTTCACTCGGCCTGCCTTTCATATGGAAGGGATTTCATGATAGGCAGGGGCTTCACATACGTGATACCGCCCTTCATGATAAGGTCCCGCGTTGTGGACGGCGTCATGTCCTTTGACGAGATGGATGCTATGATGTACAAGATCGAGGGCGAGGACCTTTATCTGATAGGAACAAGCGAGCACTCTATGATCGGCCGTTTCATTGACGCGACGATAGACGAAGCAAAGCTTCCGCTCACGCTCACATCCTATTCTCCGTGCTTCCGGAAGGAGAAGGGGGCTCACGGCATAGAGGAGCGCGGTGTTTATAGGATCCACCAGTTTGAAAAGCAGGAGATGATCGTAGTTTGCAAGCCTGAGGAATCAATGGACTGGTACAATAAGCTCTGGAAGAATACGGTCGACTATTTCCGCTCACTCGATATCCCGGTAAGAACCCTTGAATGCTGCTCCGGCGACCTTGCGGATCTCAAAGTCAAGTCCTGCGATGTCGAGGCCTGGAGCCCTAGACAGAAGAAATATTTTGAGGTCGGCTCATGCTCAAATCTTTCGGACGCGCAGGCGCGCAGGCTTAATATCAAGGTAAAGGGCGCAGACGGGAACAAATATCTCGCTCATACATTGAACAACACCTGCGTCGCTCCGCCGAGGATGCTTATCGCATTCCTTGAGAACAATCTCAACGCCGACGGCTCCGTAAACATCCCGAAGGCCCTTCAGCCCTATATGGGAGGAATGGAGAAGATGGTGCCCAAGCGCTGAAAAAGTAGGCAAAACACTTATATGGTATGTTGAATCACGAACCACCCTACATCTTGTGCGGGGTGGTTTTTCTATGTACAACAAAAGATACAAAAAAGTTTTCATTGAAAGGGGTTTCTTCCATAAAAAGTGTCTTGCTTTTTTCTATGTATTGGAATAAGATTGCTTTCGTATGTAGTATCCGTAAGTAGGCGAAGTCTGCCAGCTTTTCCTCGGGCTCCGGCCGAGGTCAGGAAGCCTGAGAACAAAAGATTTGCAGTCGACCCCATTTCGGATGCGACCGGGTTCGAAATTTATAAAGAACCCGAAAAGGTTTACACTTTTTGTTACATGTTTTATTAAGAAAGGAGAATGCTTAATGAACAAGTTAGGCACAAAGCTTGGTGCGATAGCTATGTCAGCTGTAATGGCTCTCACATTCGCACCCAGCGCAGCGATCACTTCGCTTGCTGCAGGCGGAGATGATCTCACAGATGCCACGCAGGAGTTGTCTACACCGGTTTACCGCCTGTACAACCCTAACAGTGGCGAGCACTTATTCACAACAAATGAAAATGAGTGCGACAGCCTTGATAAGAATGGCTGGGATTATGAGACGATTGCATGGTATGCACCTTCAACAGGTGATCCGGTCTTCAGACTTTACAATCCCAATCATCCTCTTGGTGATCATCACTACACATCAAGTGAAGAAGAGAGAGACAACCTGATTAAACAGGGCTGGAAACTTGACGCTACTGCATTCAACACAGTAGCAGAGGGTGAGCTTCTCGGAGCTCCGGTTTATTCACTTTACAATCCCAATGCTTATGATCTCGGGATGGCTACACATCACCTCACACTCAGCGAGGAAGAGGCAGATGGTCTTGAACTGCTTGGCTGGACAAATGAAGGCCCTAAGTTCTATGAGTATGCTGAGGATCTTGATCCCGAAGTAGAGGAGCTTACTGTTAGCATCGACAATACCACACCCAAGGTTGGGGATACGCTGGAGGCAATTGTGCTCGGTGGACAGGGACCTTACACCTATGCATGGGCTGTTGACGGAGAAACAGTTGTTGGAGCTGACGACGAGACATTTGAAGTTGAAGGCGAAATGCTCGGCTCAGTAATTTCCGTAACTGTTACGGATGCTGATGGACATGAAGCTACAGATGCGACACATCCAGTATATGATTCTCTTGCACTTCTTGATGCAGATCAGACTGGTGCTAAGGAAGTAGCTCTTACAGCTAACGGTCCGATCACTGCTTTAGATAAGCTTACTGTTAAGAAGGGCAATAACGAAGTAAAGATCGATTCTGTTTCTTATGAGGCAGACGGTGCAGTAATCACTCTTGCTGACAAGATCGTAGCTGATGCTACTTACACTGTAACTCTTACACCTGAAGATGGATCTGATGCTACATCAGTAACATTTACAGGCGAGAAGGCTCACCTTGATAGAATTGAATTCCTTAACAATGTCCTTGTTATGGCTGACAACACCTACAGGAAGGGCTATGCCTTTGCAAAAGGTTACGATCAGTTCGATGGCCCGGTTAACCTTACAGGTCTTACCGTTACCCCTGGCGTAGGAACATTCACAAAATATGATAACGACACAGGAAGGATCACGATCGAGGATCAGACAGGCGGGCCAACAGGTGCTTTCCTTCTTGTCAAAGAAGTTCCGGTATTTGCTCAGTATCAGGACGGGAATAATGTAATAACAGCTCAGGCAACGCTTTCTGTATCGAACCAGGCATTTGTGAGCGAAGTAGAGTTTGGCGAAATCGCTAAAGACGGCGGCGAGATGCGTCCGGATGGCAGACTCACAATCCTTGAACTTCAGTCTGGTAAGTACTATGTACCTTTCGAGACCATCAAGGATCAGTATGGCAACGACATGGATGCTGACACACTTAATGCACAGAGGACTGGCGGTGCTGCTAATAATAAGACACTCTTCGTAATTCCTGACGCTCAGGGAGCATTCTTCTCAACTGGCAACTTTGCAACCATAGGCGGAAAGACAGTACTTAGGATTGGCGCTACAGCTACAGCTAAACCCGGCACTATGAACCTGACACTTGTTGGAGCAGGTGGAGCTACATTTGAGAAAGAGATAACTGTTGATGATAATCCGTTCATCGAGCAGCTTAGCGTATCTTATCCTGATCTCTATGAAAATGATACCAAGACTGAAACGCTTGAGTTCACAGCTATTGATCAGTACGGCGAAGAAATTGACCTTTGGGATTTCAAGCCTACTGTAAAGAGGACTCAAGTAGCTAAAGATACTCTGGAATTTGACGATCTTAACAGCATGACTCAGACAAAGACAAAGATCGTAGCTTCTGGCGCAACATTCAATGATGTTGACTATGATTACGCGGCAAAGAAATTCAAGGTTACTATGAGTGTAACCGGCGCAAAGAGAACCCTTGCTACATTTACTACGACCACTGCAGGAATGAAGGTCTCAACTATAAGCCTTACAATAGGTGAGAGAGGAACGGCTGGCAAGGTTAAGAGCGCACTTTCAGGTGGAGATACTCAGCTTGTTTACGCTTCTATGGGTAAAAATAGCGCGCTGAACTTCAACAAGTGTGTACAGTTTGAAGACGCTAACGGAAATACAATGGTAAGAGGCGAGTCCGATGACTACCCTCAGTTCTTGGGTGGGTTTACTGCAGGCAATAAATTACTTACCTACGATTCAAGACTGACTACTTATGACAAGTTCTACTGGACGCTTTCAAAATCAAAGGTTAACGCGGCTGCGGCTACCGGCGGCGCGCTGACGCAGCCAGAAATCAATGCTATGCTTCTTGATCCAAATGGCGAAGTGGCTCGCACAGAGCTCGGCCTTCTTGAGTCTTCCGCAGACTACTATGTAACACTTTACGCTGCAGTTTCAACCGCCCCGACAACCTACTACATCGTCGACGATCAGGACTTCCACTTAACAACTGTTCAGGGAACTGATAAGTCTTGGACAGTAGCATTGACCGATACACTTTACACTAATAAAGAGTACTCAGATAGTGTGGGTGTTAAGGTTACGGCAACAACAGATCAGGGTGAAAGCTACACTGTAGCAGACGACAGGGTTAAAGTGACCAGCGGTCTGTTCGCAACGACTAAAAACTCAATTAGTGGTCTTCGTGATCCTAATCCCAATCCTACACCTGGTACAGAAAATGTAACGGTTTATGTGGATGATGAGCCTCAGGATTCTGTAACACTCAACTACACAAACGATGCACCGGTTGCGAAATCGGCTTGGGCTAAGTTCCAGACTACTACTGAAGTTGAGAACGGCGGAAACCCTGTAACGAAAACCCTCGTTGGAAAAGATTTCGATGGATCCCTGTCCGCTACGAGATTGACACTCCAGGGCACTGGCGCTGGCGTTGCATATCCCGCTTCAGTAACGGTGGACGGAGGTAAACTTGCGATCGTGAACGCAAATGGATTACTCGACACTGTAACTATGGGAGTGGACGAACAGTACGGTAACACAATGACCGATACAAAGTTCTACCTTGACGGTAAGGTAATGACTCCCGCTACTGCGAAAATCGAAGTGGGTGAGCACACCCTTGAGGCACGCAATGGTGCTCAGAGCAAGATGATCTACCTGACAGTTAAGGACCACGACGTGACAACAGCTGTAACACCTAGCCCTGTCAGCGCGGAAGTTAAGACCTTGGCTCAATTGAAGAACGCTCTTGCTGATGCTGCATCGGATTTGACGGTGGCCAACACAATTACACTTGCTGACGATATCAGCCTTGACGCTGCTAACATGGTTATCCCTACAAATACTACAGTCGTTCTTCCTGCAGGAATCACACTTAAACAGGGAGGCGCAGGGGTTGTACAGAACAGCGGTACTATGAAGATAGCAGGAACACTTGACGCGACACTTGCCGACGCGGGCGACCTCGTTGGAACCGGGAAATATGTACTTAACGGTACATCCGCTACGAACGCTACTAACCTTGGCGTTCTTGCGACGGCATGCACTAGTGCGGCTACTATAGAACTTGCGACGAGCACAGCTCTTTCCGCGAACACTGTAATGACGAATGCAACAGGGAAGTTCGTGGTATCATCGGGCGTAACCTTGAGCGACGCGGGGAACCAGAATTTCACCGCTATCGGTCTTGATAATGCTGGAACAATTACACTGGACGGTACAGGAACCCACGATATTTCGGGTGCTAAGAACACAGGTGCAATGACACTTGCAGGCACAAACACCCTCGGAGCTATCGATTCGACAGGTTCATTGACTGTCGGGGCTGCTACCATTGATAACGGTGCAAAGCTTGCTGGTACGATCAATGTTACGACGGGCCTGACAGGTGCTGCTGATGGAGCAACCATATCAGTAGCCCCTGCAGCAACTATCACCAAGCTCCTTGTAGCGCCTTCCCAGACAGCAGGCCATACGCTTGTTGTAAATGACGGAACTGCGGCGAATAAGATCACAATTACCGAGCACGCTACAGACAGCGATCCTGCGACTGCGGTTACGGAGACAGCGATCACTGGTGCGAAGGCATATAGAGCTAAGGCAGGAAAGTTTGTAACTATCGGTACAAACGGAACGGCATTAACATACTCAGCTGCGGCTGATTGATAAGGTCGTGTGTTTTGCGGGATCTGTGAAGGATCTCTTTCCGGAGGGCTTCGGCTCTCCGGATTGGAAGGAGGGATCGTATTTGGTAATCATAGGAATCAAAATTACAATTGTATAAGACTGGGGAGGGGACATAAGTCCTCTCCTGTTTTTATCTTAGAATTAAATACTGGGAGGAATATCATGCAGCTTTTTGATTTTGCATACTGCGAAGCTTTCTACAAGCAGCTGAATATATTAGCAACTATGTCTCCGGAAAAATGGAGTTTTGGAGATGAAAATGACAATTCCATTCTTAAAAGCTATATTTTTCATACCTTTGAAAGGCTTTATGACAAACACAAGGTAGTTGAGACAGATAACTACGCCATTTTCAATACGGGGCTGTTTGATATTTATTACAAACCTTTATTTGCGTATTTTACACCAAATTCTAATCAGGACAGACAGCGATGGGCTCTTGCCGGATTTATAACGGACTTTCAGCGGGTTACAATAGGTATAACAGATATTCCTGAGCGCGCAAACTACTTTGACAATCCGGCAGACCTCGTTTTTGACACACACCTTGATATAAAGCCCCAGTATGATCATATATTTGGCGAAAAGGAAAACTTCGAAAGATTGCCTGCCTCCATTCAGCAAAATCCAATGCGGCAAGTGTTGTTTGATGGAGCGATCGATCAGACAAAAAGAATGCTGGAAGCAAATTACAAAACCGCTGTTCCTCAATTTTATAATGGCAAACTTCAGCTTCTTGTACCTATATGCTTAGAAGAGCCCCATACTCCAAGCGTTGCATTGACTTGTGAGAAAGATGAGACTGGCAAGAACTATATTGCAAGCACCTGCTTAACAATGGATATGGCTTACAATAACGCCCGGCTTATAGCGAAACCTGAAAGCGAATGGTTACATGCATAATTCTTCTTGACAACCAGCACAGATTTAAGTAAACTTTCATAGTTGTCGGACGGGTTATGTTCCGTTCCGTCATTTATTCAAAATAGAATTAGTTTTTGTTATGTACGATATAGCATAACGCCCCTATGAAAGATATTAGTTGGCAGGAAGTTTGTATAGAGCAAGCTTCCTGTTTTATTTTAACCATAAATTACTTCTCGGAAAACGGGCTTATTTTTACAGAGTGTTTGTGATACAGTGGTCGACTGTAAAAGATGAAGATTCTCGTAAGCCTCAATCAGGCGACATTTGTAAAACTGATTATTGGATGGGGAACTTCGCATTCACCCTGACGGGAGTCAGCCGCGAGGACGAAAATTTAAAATCCCGTCAGCTAAAGGAGTGCAACAAGGAGATCATTAGAATGGGAATTACCAATGAAGACAAAATCGCAGCGGCAAAGAAAGTGAAGTTTTCTTTAGATGAGATCAGTGAGAAGCTTGATGAATGGAAGAAAGACGACCTGCTTCTTCCCGAAGATGTTATCCGTGGCCTTTTTGATGGTAAAGGGATCTGCAAGGACACAGAAAAGGAATTCTTAAAGGCTTGTGCTGTAAATCAGGTATATAGTACGAACCTTTACACAGCAGATATTGTAGAGGTTGCAAAATACTTAGCAAAGAATGCCGATGATCTCAACGAGAAGCTTTATGCCGGCAATGCAGCAGTCATATCAGACATTACCTGCTCGATTAAGAGCACACAGGGAAAATACTGCTATTCTTTTGCAACAAAGTATTGTAGCTTTGTTGTTCCGGATAGCTTTCCAATCTATGACAGTTATCTAGCGGCTCTATATCAGACAAGAGCAAAGTTTTGGAATCCCGGAAATAAAGAAGGTTTTGACGAGCATTATTTTGATTCGTGGAAAGGAACTTCAAAGATTGATGCTAATCGCTATGAAGTATTCCGAAAAGCCGTTTTTATGATGAAGGATGCATTAGCCCCAGTGAAAAAGCTAACAGTCAAGGAGTTGGATCAGTACCTTTGGAAGGCTATGAAAGATTATTGTGAGCCTGATAATCATCCTGGGCGTCCAGAAAATCCCGTCAGGGAGGAGGGATGATGCCTAGCAAGAAAAACTGGCGTAAACAGATCTGGGCGAAAAGTAACAATGTCTGTGCCCACTGCGGGAAGAGTACGCCACCGGCCTCTCGCACCGTCGATCATGTAATCCCCCAGATCCTTGGCGGAGGGAATGATCAAAGGAACCTCATGCCGCTTTGCCAATCCTGTAATAAGAGCAGAGCTTCTGGAGAGATCATACCAGAGACGTATTATAGATACGCATCAGCGTGGGCGTTGGAGGAATTGCGGGAGTATATAACAGAATGGAAAATGGCGCATACGAGAGGGGACGGAACGCTGACAGTAGAAAGATATGGGGTGATTGAGAAACCGTGACATTTCGCTGACGGGAACTGTGTCGCCCCCTCTACCTTCTCGTTTTCGGGACATCCCCGAATCGGCTGAGAATTTACCCAAGTCGGAAAAGATGAAATTCCGTCAGGTTGGAGGGGGCGGCACAATCACACATCCCGATAAACAGAAATCCCGCCACAGGCTCTGACACCTGTGACGGGCATTCCTAAGGCCCCCGAAGGGGCCAAGGTATTTTAGCTTAGGTCAAATTCGAAAAGTGGATTTATATTTAATTACTGCCAAAGTGCGAAGAGTGTGATTGTACCACCGTTTTGCGTGTCTCCGATAATGTTCGCATTGATAGTTGCCTGGTCGTCAGCAATTTTATTCCCATCCGCTGCAAGAGACCATCCTGCAAACGTAGACCCTGTCTTGGTGTATTCGTTTGCAGTAATTGTATCGCCAATCTTAGCATCATTCATGCTAGTCATGCCGCCGTCTCCACCGTTTGACTCAAACGTAACCGTATAGGAATTCAGCGCCCACTGAGCGGTCAGGGTAACGGTTGCCTTTGCATTCGCACCTGTCAGCGCATCCATAGCGTCCTTGGCCATCGTTGCAAGGTTTGCTGATGCCGCAACATCTTCCGACCCGTTTTTCCATTTGTCGAAATGATATCCAGCAGCCGCTGTGAATCCATTTGCTGTTGGAGTAATGTTTGCATCAGTCGCTGTAGCCTGGGAATAGGTGATCACCTGTACCTCCATCGTGTCAGGGTCAGACGCCGCATGTGCCCCAGCCTCAAAGGTAATTTCGTAGGTCTTCTCGGTCCATACTGCGTAGAGGGTGATAGTGTCACCTGACTTCGCTGTCCCAGCAATATCTTGTATCTTTGTGCTACCCGTAATGTCAGGTTCTTTAGCCTTCTTCTCAGTAGCCCAACCCAAGAACGCATACCCAGTCCTTGTAGGAGCTGTTTCCGGGATCTTCACCTGATCATCCAGTTCCGCATCTTTTACCGCCGGGATCTCTCCAGATCCGCCATTCGCATCATACGCGATCGTAAACTTCGCTGAGGCGTCAGTCCCAGATGTGGCGATCGGATCTCCATTCCCGTCCTCGATTTTGCTTGCCTCTGTCGTTATGTTGGCTAAGGTAAGGGAGTTATCTGCTGAACCCGTAATCGTAGCCTTTGCTCCAGTACCATTAGTATCAATCTCGAGTGTCGTAGTCCCCTCAGTCAGGTCTGCGACTGAGTCTGCCTTCACCTCAACCTGAGTAACATGAAATTCATTTGCCGTGGTCTTAGAGTTATCACCAAGGAGTACATAACCTTTTATTGTGCCAGCCTTTACTGTACCAAAGTTCTCGAGCGTGTTAGCAGCGGACATATCGATCTCGCTTGTTGCACCGTTAAGAACGGTCTCCGCCCCAGCGTTGTTTACGTATGTACCCTGTCCAGTGATCTTTCCAGTACCAGTTACGGAATCATTGTTCATGAATTTTCCGCCCGCAGCGACTGTAACGGTATTTGCCCCACCATCGAAGTCCGCGTTGTTTGTTACGGAACCTGTTGTACCGATCGACATATTGCCGCCGAGAGTAAGGCCACCATTGTTAATCAATGTACCATTGATGACGTCACCACCCTTGGTAGTCACATCCGCATCCGATGAAAGGATCAGCGTATCGCCAGCCTCAAGTTGCAGTGTGTTGTTAAGCGTGAATGTGGTCGGATCATCTAAAATAATTGTATCGTGCGTTCCATTACCATAAGCCTTGTCAAGAGCTCTCTCGAGTGACTTCTGGTTCTTGGCGGTTGTAGAAGTAGCTCCTACTGCCTTGTTTATTGTAACTCCGCCTGCCCCGGAAGTCAGATCGAGGTCGATCTTCTGTGTTCCGTTTGTGATAACGAAGTTGCCTTTCTCTCCATATGCCAGTGCATCAGCAGGATCAACGCCCATCTCATAACCGTTCATTTTCACGGTGCTATCCTTCATAGTAACACCGTACTGATCCTTGATTGATGCAGTGAACGTATCGCCCCAAACGGTTGCTTTTGTAATCTTGAAAGCGCCGTTGTCCATTGTTACATTAGCCGCTGCCGCGCCTGAGGTAAGATCAAGAACACCGTCCGGTTTCCAGTTTGAGCCTTCAGGTACGGTACCATTCGTAGCCTCGTCAGTAGTCTCAAGGCCCGTGCTCGTCGAAGTAGCTACCGGATCAGCATCGTCATAAGCGATCTTAACTGTGTCAACCGCTATAATTCCTTCTCTAGCATCGTAACTATCTACATAAACCTTAACGTCTAAAGTACCCTTGCCCTGCTTTGCAGCGATGTTACCATTTACAAGGTTCCCTGTAGAAGTGAAAGGAGCCTCGGGTGTAAGTGAAATTTGTGCCGCAGGTACTGTCCAAGATTCACCTGCATCGTTTGTAGCGGTTACCTTGATTTCTTCCTTATCTTCAGAATCAGGTGCCGCATAAAGGAGCATCTTGGATGTGTCATTCACCTTATACTTAACGTTGTTCAGTGATGTAGGAACATAGACGAATCTGAATGTCTGGCTATCAAGGACTTTGTAATTAGTCCCGTCCCCACCGAGCAGCGTCACGTAGTAGTTCGCGACGGGGTTAGCTCTTGAGACTCCAAGTACGTTCGCTGCGTTTGCGATACTTCCATCGATCACACCATCCGCATCGTACTTTCCAGCAGCGAGAGCGGTTGTGTTGCCTGTTCCGCCCTGTGTAGAATCCTCAGCAAGCTTATCTTTAGACACAGTCCAAACCCATCTGTCTATATCCTTATCCGCGATCTTAGCGTTCGTCTTAATTCCGTTAGCGTTCGCACCACCTATGAACTTAGGATACTTTGTCCTCGCATTGGCGGGATCAAGACGATCCATTATCTTTCCGTTAGCATCCTTGAACTGGATGTAGGAGTTGATGTTGCTTGTTCCACCAAATTCTATTGTTGCTGCAGAAGTCTGAGGAACGATGAGGGCACCCTTGCCTTTTGCACCTATTGTTGCAGTCTGAACGTTTGTCGCAAGAAGTCCAGCAGGAAGGGTTGTAAATGTAACGATTGACTTCTCTGTGCCGTTCGGCAAGTAAGTAATCTTGAAGGTCTTCTTCACAGTGTCCTTCTTAACTTTCCATGTTCCCCGTGCCTCAGCTGTGATGGTTGTTCGTTTAACTACCTGATGGTTCATATCCTTGAAGGTAAGTATCTGGGGATACTCACCGTCAGCCGGAACGAAGTCATAAAGGTTAATCTCATCACCATACTGATCTACAGCTTCGAATGAGAACTCATCTGACCACGCATTTTCATAGAGATCAGGTACAGTTACTGAAAGTGAAGCAATGTAAGGATCATCTTCGATTAAAATGTCCTTCGAGAATGTTCCGCCTGCTCCGGTAATCATAAGCTGTCCAGCCCCAGGAAGTCCGTTGCTGGGTGTAAGGAATACCACAACCTTGTCGCCCTTTGTTGTGAAAGGTGTTGCGTTTGTCCCGAAGTAGATCGGTGAATTAGCATCGGGTATAACTGTAAGGAATCCAGCTGTCTTAAGATCATTAAGATCCTTTGCTGAAAGCTCGTTGCCATACTGATCTTTTACTGAGTTAAGCTCTACGTAATACTTATTAGAACCAAGCTCTGCGATTGTGATTCTGCCATCGGCACGAGGAGTTCCATCCTTCTTAACATCGCCAAATTCGATCTCTGAAGGATAACCGATTGTGGTTACTTCAAGAGTTTCCTGGCAAGTAACGATGTCACCATTCTTTCCTGTATACTGTGCAAATACGGATACATTCTTTACTACAGCATATCCAGGATTTGCATACTTAACAGTAACCTTTCCTGTTGAGCTATCGTAAGAAACGCTATCGCTGGGGGCTACATTTAATGTAAGACCAGAAAGATTGATCTCCTCATCGAATTCATTGTATCCCTTAATGAAGAAGTAACCTTCCTTGAAGTTTCCGTCCTTCATAACAAGGTACTTATTCTCGATCTCAAGCCTGTTAGCCTTTGTAGATGACTTAGCCTCGAATTCTACAGATGAAGGATCAACATCCTCATCAGCAGGAGTAAGGGTTACAGTGTAAGTACCAGTTGCAAGGTTGTTCTTGAATGTAAGAGTCTTTGTAAGGTATGTGTCATCATCAAATGCCTCTGTGAAGCTCTGCTCTGTCGCACCCTTCTTTACTGTGAGCTTGTCATCAGCTGTAGCAGGAGCAGAGAAGGTAACCTGTACCTTATCCTTAGCGATCTGCTCAGCAGAGAGGATTTCGAGTGCTTCATAAACACCTACTTCCTCTGTCTCATCGGAAAGATCAGAGTTTCCATCAGCATCCATAACAGCTACAGAAATCTTTGATCCAACCATATCGGGGGTAATAAGAAGTTCGTCATCAGTAGCGTCTTCAATCTCTTCACCGTCTGCATACCACTGATAGCTTACTACAGCATCATCAGGCTCTACAGTAGCTGTCAGCGTATCCCCAACCTTGCGACATTTGGGGCGATTTCAGTAAAACTCGGATAGGCAGTAGCAGAGCGGATTTGGAGGATGTTGTAAAAATGCCGTATCGACAACCCTGGGCACCATAGCGGATTTGAGCACATTATTTTGTGATAGGTTTCAGGAAAGATGGTATATGTTGTAGTAGGGGAAATGATAAAGGCCTATATATT